>MDTC01139500.1_pt1 | contig 12094 bp, 10 predicted proteins | sample 811181 | NCBI WGS metagenome assembly MDTC01 (sample SAMN05326644, study PRJNA326480) | marine metagenome | isolation source: seawater | place: Pacific Ocean: North | collected 2011
TAAAGCCATTAAGGAAAAAATAGCAGCACGTCTTTGGCGTGCTGTTTTTTTTTGACTTACTCAAACGAATTGTTGCAGCATTAACATTCAAATGAATAATTACACTATATAATTAGTTTTCCTTATAACTGAGATATTTATGCAGCCCAATCAGATTAAGAAAAAACCACTCGATGTACTCATTATTGGTATGGGTTTTTCGGGTATTGGAGCAGCTATTAAGCTTTTAGAAAGCGATATAGATAATATTGCAATATATGAAAAATCTGATGGTATTGGTGGCACATGGCATGAAAATAGATATCCAGGTGCAGCATGTGATGTCCCATCACATTTATATTGTTATTCATTTGCCCCTAATCCAGATTGGTCTCATGTGTATGCTAGACAGCCTGAAATTAAAGAATACTTAGAAAATATAGTTAACGATTATGAGCTTATGCCGTATGTGAATTTTTCGGTGAAAGTGACAGACTTAATCCTAGACGAAGTAAGTGGTCTCTGGGAAGTGCATCTTGCCAATAACGATATAATTCAAGCGCATCATGTAATTCATGGAGGTGGTGGCCTTCATCAGCCCTTTATCCCAGATTTTAATGGATTGACAAAATTTGATGGTGAGGTAATGCACACCGCTCAATGGCGAGACGAAGTTGAGCTAAATGATAAGAATGTTGTGGTCATTGGCAGTGCAGCAAGTGCCATACAAGTGATCCCGGAAATAGCAAAAATAGCTAAGACGCTTAATGTGTTTCAGCGCACACCTAATTACATCATACCCAGAGGAGACAAGAAATATACATCTGCGCAACAACAACGATTTGCAAAATATCCATTGTTACTGAAACTCTATCGCTGGTTTATATTTATCCGCATGGAATTAATCGCGTTCCCGATAGTAAAAAAAGATTCAAAAATAGGTGCAAATGCAGCGAAACGAATAAATACTTATATGCGCGATTCAATCAATGACACCGCATTACATGACAAACTGCAACCCAAATATAAACTGGGTTGTAAGCGAATTTTGCTTTCAGATGAACTCTATCCTGCTCTGAATAAAGATAACGTTAGTTTGATAACATCACCAATTAAACAGATTAACAACAATCATATTATCGGTGAAGACAATATTAAGTACGCTGCAGATGTCATTATAATGGCTACCGGCTTTGATATTAGTAAGCAATTCTATTCCATCAACATGGTAGGTAATAATGGAGTTACTTTACACGAAGTTTGGTCTGATAATGAAACTGCCTATAAAGGTTGTTCAATCTCTGATTTTCCTAACTTTCATATGGTGACTGGGCCAAATACGGGTGCAGGAACGATATCTCATGTGCATATCATTGAGCAGGAATTAAATTATATCGTTAAATTGATTAAACTTGCAGGAACTCATAAATATATTGAAGTGAAAGAAAAAGAGCAACTAAAGTACAACCTTGATGTCCAAGCTAAATTGAATAATAGTGTCTGGTCGAGTGGCTGTAGTAGTTGGTATCTTAATGCAAGTGGTGTTAATAATACGCTCTACCCGGGGCATGGCAGATCATTCAAGAAACTACTCTCAGATGTTCGAATAGAAGATTATACGCTTACAGCGAAACCATGAGCGAATTATTAAGTTCTGATTACTATGAATGTGCCTAAAATAAAGTTAGCTTATAAATTGTATGGGAATCCATCCGATCCTGTCGTTATTATAGTGCAAGGACTAGGCATGCCACTTACTGCCACTCCGCCAAAATTAGTAAAGAATTTAGTTAAAAAGAACTTATGTTTGCTTTTGATTGATAATCGCGATATTGGTCAGTCTGATATTATTGATATAAAGCCCCCGAATATCATACTAGAAGCACTCAAATACAAATGCGGTTTTCCAGTTAATTCCTGCTATAGCCTTAAAGATATGATGAATGATATCAATAATTTATTAGAATCAATTAATGTAGATAATGCACACATAATTGGGGTATCAATGGGTGGTATGATTGCTCAATTAATGGCGATTCATCATCCCGGTAAAATAAAAAGCTTAACTTCTATTATGTCTACTTCTGGAAATCCAAAAATGCCTGGGCCTCACTGGGACGTGGCAAAATTCATTTTATCGGGAACCAAAAATAAAAATATCAACAGTCCTGTGTCATTTTATCACCAACTATGGAGACTTATCGGTAGTCCAGTATATCCTAGATCTAGTAGTGAGTTAGATGAATTTGTTGATCGTATTATGAGTCGAGGAATGACACCCGGAGGGTCTATTAGGCAAATTTTAGCCATACTTTCATCATCAAATAGATGTGCTGATTTAACAAAATTGAATTTGCCAACGCTAGTTATCCATGGAGATAAAGATAAATTAGTCCCAGTTGAATGTGGTATAGATACGGCAGAATGCATTCCAAATGCTAAGTTATGGCTAATACCCGGTATGGGTCATGATTTTCCTTATGAATTATTGACCGAATTTACTAATAGAATAGCTGATCACTTACATAGTGCAGAAAATAAAGTTCAAGATGAAAAAATTCACTGATAAGAAAATTGTAATTACAGGTGCAGGATCTGGTATTGGTAGGGCGCTTGCTATTGAGTTTGCCAGCTTAAATGCTTTTTTGATTTTAGCTGATAATGACACCTCCAATTTATCAGAGACTCGGAGCATTCTCAGAGAAATGCAAATCGATTCAGCTTGCTATGAATTAGATGTTGCAAGTTATCAAGCAATGCATGACTTCGCGACATCTGTGTATCGTAATCATGGCGATATTGACATCTTGATTAATAATGCTGGTGTGACGTTAATGGATCGATTTATTGATGGTAATTTAGATGACTTTCATTGGCTTATGAATATAAATTTCTGGGGTGCAGTTAATGGTGTCAAAGTTTTCTTACCAAGCTTATTAAGGTCGGAGAATGCCTGCATCATCAATTTATCCAGCATTTTTGGCATTATGGCTATACCTGGCCAAGCTGCCTATAATTCTTCAAAATTTGCACTCAAAGGTTTTACTGAAGCTCTTAAGATGGAGCTATGTGAGTCATCAGTTAATGTTTGTAGTGTCCATCCAGGTGGTGTAAAAACAGAAATAGCAAATAATGCTAGAGTTGGGAGTAACACAAGCGAGGTTTCACGGACCAAGTTGCTTAATGAGTTTGATAGATTAACTTACACTTCGGCTGAAAAAGCAGCTAAAGAGATTATCAAAGGAGTTCAGAAGAATAAGAGAAGAATAATGATAGGCATGGATGCCAAACTTGCTGACATACTAGTGCGGTTATTTCCAGGTACTTATGAGAAAATAATGGGTCTAGAAGAGCGAGTAAGTAGGTTAACCAAGCTCTAGGTATATTGATTAATAGCGACAAAAATGAACCAGAAAAAAGGTACAACAAATATCGTAAAACCTACAATAAATAAGAGTATACCGATTATTTTTCTCTTTAAATTATCTTCCATTAGTTTGCTCTTTGTAGCTCGAAAAGGAGAATATCTTATCACAGTCACATATTTAGGATTTAAGTAATCTTGGTAATCGGCAGAAGGAAAAGTTTGTGATCAAATATTTTAATAATTTTATTAAATTAACTTTAAGTATAATTTTTTTATTATTTTTTTTATTGGTATTTCTATATGTTAAATCACCTATTGAGCCGATAATATGGCAACCATCTTTAAATCCTGGTCTTACGGGAGAGTTTTCAATTAATGAGAAGTTAAAGCCAATTAATCTAATACTTAAGGGAGTAGGGGTTGGGGGTGAAGATATTACAAGAGGTCCTGATGGTTATTTTTACACTGGCTATCGAGATGGTCGCATCATCCGCTTTGATATAGAGGGTCACTATGATGTTTATGCCAACACATATGGCAAACCCTTGGGTATGGACTTTGATCATTATGGTAATTTAATTGTGGCAGATGCTGACAAAGGTTTGTTATCAATCAATCGGAATAAAAAGGTCAGCGTTTTAACCGACAGTGTTAATGGTAAAAAAATGCTATTCGTGGATGACCTTGATATTGCAAGAGATGGTACAATTTGGTTTTCAGATGCGACCGAGCTTTATACATATAATAATAGCACATACAGTATTCTAGAAAATAAAGCTACGGGAAGGCTGCTAAGCTACTCACCCGTAACCAATGAAACTAAAGTACACTTAACAAATTTACATTTTGCAAATGGAGTAGCTCTAGGACCAAGCGAAGAATATGTTTTAGTAAATGAAACAGCTGGAGCTAAAATTAAAAGATTGTGGCTCGAGGGTCCGAATGCAGGTAAGAGTGACTATCTAATAGATGCCCTACCTGGGTTTCCTGACAACATCTCCTTTAATGGCGTTGATACTTTCTGGGTTGCATTACCAGGTATACGCCAACCGATTATTGATATGCTTGCCAATAAACCATTTATACGCAAGTTGATCGGCGGACTTCCATTAGAACTTATTATGCCAAAGAATACACATGCATTTATTTTAGGAATAAATCCATCAGGTGAAATAATACACAATTTTCAGCACAAAGAATCTCTTATCAAAACACTCACCAGTGTGAACCAATGGGACAACCTTCTCCTTATAGGTAACTTAGACTCGGATTTTATTGCATTACTAGAGTTAAATTAAAATGACACTTTAATGTTTTATTTTGTAACAGAGGCTGATTATTAATTGAAGCCTAACTTTATTTGATTAAACTTCAATTTAGTTTAACTGTCTAAGGATATCAAAATGGGAAACAAACAAAATCTTTGCACCGCAATTTCTGTTGTAGCATTATCCGCGTGTGGTGGTGGGGGAGGTGATGGTGGAGATGTTGCCGCAACTGCAATGGATGCATATGCTGTAGTGCAAAATGTGGCTCCTGTCATCAGCTCAGCTTCGACATACTCTGTTGCTGAGAATCAAACCAATGTGGGAATAGCATCTGCCACTGATGCGGACTCAAGTAATTTGAGATTCTCACTTAGCGGGACCGATGCAAGTGCGTTATCAATAAATTCAGCTACTGGTGTAATGACATTTAATGCTGCGCCTGATTATGAGACAAAAAATTCTTATGCCGTTACTCTAAATGTATCTGATGGAGCTCTATCTGCAGCTAAAAATATAACCATAAATATAACAGATTCTTTAGCAGATAATACACTCGCATGCTTAACTGTAATTTATCCAGCCACTCCAGCTGCATCATCATCTGACAGCGTAATGAATTATTATTCTTATTCATGGCAATCCATCGATTTTGAAAATCTCCCTATCTGCTTGAATTATTATGAGGCGACTGCAACCATAGAAAGCCCATGGAAAACATACATACAAGGTATTTATGATTACAGTAAGTATACTCTCGGTCAGGTTGTTCCTGTAAATGCTTTTATACTAGCTGAAGATAGGGCTTCAATATCTGATGCAGAAGCACTTAAGTTTAATACCGATTTTTGTACAGTAATTCAAGCTACAGAAGATACAGATGCATGTGTAGCTGGTTCTGATCCATTTGCTAACAGATCTGCTGCTGGTGGAGTTGGGTATGCTCAGTTACCAAACGGAGGTGACCAGCAATTATTTCAAGATAGTTTATGGGGTAATGATGAAACAACAGGCTCAATAAAAATTATTGCGCATGAGTATTTTCATGTCCATCAAAATGGTTTGAAATTTTTAATTGAAGATACTGGTAAATTTGCCATCCCTAAGGCATGGCCAGGGAATGATAGTACTTATGACAGTGCTTCGATTCCAAAATACATGCCTAACTGGATAGAAGAGGGTGGTGCAGAGTTTGGAGGAATCATTATAGGTGCAAAATACGTAGAAAGTGCATCTATCTCTGGGTATGACGCTGTTAAGATGGCAGAAGATCATTTTGATGAAGCATTTAATTTCTTTGCGGCGGACGCTTCGTTGTCACTTGAGGATTTTAATATGGGTGACAATAATGGTCAAAACCCTGGTGGTCAGTATTCTGTCGGTTTTGCAGCACTGATGTATTTGTGGAATCAGGATGATGCTAATTATCAAAAAATTATGATTGATTATTACGCTAATTGGGCAGAAGCTGAGGCTCTAAGAGCTGGTTATGGGTGGAACGATGCATTCAAAAATACATTCAAAAAAGATGGGTCACCTTATGAGATCACAACTTTTTATAATGATTTCAATAATTGGATGAGATCTGGCTCAAAAGCTGATTTAAAAGCTACCTTAAAAACTAAAAATCAGATGATTCATGCGGACCTCATACCTACTACTGAAAATACACCTAAAAATATAACCATTATTGCTGCGCCAAAAGTCATCGATAATGGTGGTGTTAATAAGTATTTTATAGATGTTGTTCAGCAGAAATCATTGGTACTTAAATCAGGTAAAACCTACACCTTTAATAATCCATCAGGACATCCACTTGTATTTTCAACAACTTCAGATGGAACTCATTCGGGTGGTATTTACTCAAGTGTTAGTAATTACACTGATGGCGTAACAAAAGTAAGCTCAACTGAAACAACGTTAAGCGTTACTTCAGCCACACCAGTTACTTTATATTATTATTGCTCGGTTCACAGCGGAATGGGTGGTAAAATAAAAATCATTCAATAATATAGGTATCAAATTTGCTACTATGCAGTACCATTTAAATGGCTTCGTTCCTGGAGATCTCCAAATATCAGAAGAAAATAGAGATCAGGTTCCAGAACCAAGTGCTGATGTCATCCCTAGTGAGGTAGATGTTCTAATAATAGGTTGTGGGCCAGCGGGACTTACACTAGCAAGACAGCTTGCGGTTTTTCCAGAAATTAAAACCTGTATTATTGATTCAAAACAGGGCCCAATGCTCTTTGGCCAAGCAGATGGTGTTTCATGTCGCACATTGGAGATTATGGAGGCATATAATACCAGTGAGCTAATATTAAAGGAATCATACTGGCTCAATCAAATATCTTTTTGGGATCCAGATAAAAAAGCTACTCACAATATAACTCGTAGTGAAAAAACAGCAGATCCAAGAGTAGGGCTTTCTGAATTTCCACACGTGGTTTTAAATCAAGCTCGCATCCATGATCTGTTGCTAGATGGAATGCTCAATTCAGTTACTCAGTTAAAGCCTATTTATAACAGTCGACTTCAAAGTGTTGATTTTGATAGAAATATTAACAATAAAGTCAAAGTATTTCCTATTAAGACAGTTATTGAAAAAGTTGAAGGCACTAATAAAGGCAAGATTGAATCAATTAAATCAAAATATATTGTTGGTTGTGACGGAGCTAGAAGCACTGTAAGAAAATGCTTAGAAATACCGTTACAAGGAGATTCATCAAATAAAGCTTGGGGCGTGATGGATGCTCTGGTCGTCACAGACTTCCCTGATATTCGTATTAAATCATTTATTAAGTCCGCAGATGAAGGATCAATGTTAATTATTCCTCGTGAAGGAGGATATTTAGTTCGTTTATATATTGAGTTAGATCAATTGAGATTAAATCAGAGAGTAAAGAGCTTAAATATCGAACTGAACGAGCTTATCGCAGCTGCACAACGAATTTTTCATCCATATAAGATAACAGTCAAGGAAGTACCTTGGTGGTCTGTCTATGAGATTGGTCAGAGAGTGGCCGATTCTTTTGATAATGCATCAATAAATATGAATGAGAATTATCCTCGAGCTTTCATTGCGGGTGACGCATGTCATACGCATAGCCCAAAAGCTGGTCAAGGAATGAATATATCAATTCATGATGCGTTTAATTTAGGGTGGAAATTAGCCTCTGTATTAATTGGTCGCAGTCACCCAAAGTTACTTCGAACATATACTGAAGAGCGGCGCAAAGTGGCACAAGATCTTATCTCGTTGGACAAAGATTTTACTAAAATAGTTGCCGGTAAATTATTCAATAAGAATGAAAGAAATCAATCTATCGATGGAACGCATAGCATTAAGAAATATTTTACTAAACAAACCGGTTTCATAGCTGGAACTAATATAAAGTATGAACCTTCATTTATCATAGGAAATAATGATTATCAGAATTTAGCCAAGGGATTTATTGTAGGGCAGCGCTTTCATTCAGCTGAAGTCTGTCGTACGGCTGATGGAAGAATTCAACATATTGGCCATCTTAATAAGGCTGATGGACGATGGCGTATCTTTATTTTTGGCGGAAAAAATCACCCTAAAAAATCATCAACTGATTCATATAGACTTGTTGAATTCTTATCTAAATCTCGGCAATCTCCAGTCATAAAATACACGCCTGATGATGAAGATATTGATGCCGTAATTGATGTTTATGCAGTCTTTCAGCAGAAAGAAAATCTATCTATCGAGCATCTTCAAGACTTTTTATGGCCAGCAAAAGGTAAGTATGGATTACGCGATTATGAAAAAGTATTTAATGCTATTCCTGGTAACGATATATTTGAGTTGAGGGAAATAAATCGCGACTCTGGGTGTGTAGTGATAATTAGACCAGATCAGCATGTCGCAAAAATCCTTCCATTAAATAAGCACCAAGAAATCACATTATTTTTCGATCAATTTATGATATCTAAAAATAAGAATTAATTGATCGTAAGCATGAAATTAGTCATTACCTCTATATATGCGTTTATATGAAATGATTGCATAGGCATAAAGTATTGGGGTCATTATTAACCATGGTAATTGGGTTTGTAGCATAATCGATCTGCCATTAATAAATAGCAATTCAGGGTTTAATGTGTTGCCAAATGGTGAAAAGGGTGCCCAGGACATAGGTTTCCCAATTGATATTTGATCAAAATAGAGGAACATTTCTACAAATATGTTTTGGCTCAATGTAAATACCATCAAAATACAAAAATAGATCCAATTCCATTCCATAAATATCTTTTCGTTATAACGGCTAATTATTATTAATAATAATATTCCACCAAGGCATATTGTGCCAGCATCTGCTAACGAGTTAAGTAACCAATTTATATTCATTGGTAAGACAGCATTAAGAAAGGGGGAGCGCCTTTCTTCAACATTAAAGCCATCATATAATCCATAAGTAAACCAAATCTCCCAGCCAATGACACATATAAAGAAACTGAATATATAAATAGAGTATAACCATTCATATTTAGAATGATGTTTAAACTTAAAAAAAAGAAGATACATCGGCAATAAAGCAGTGAGATAAACAATTATTGCTATTCTTATTTCATCAAACATACTATTACATATTTATCCTATTTAACATAATATACATTATACGCATATATATTTTAGTATTAAAGCATAGTAACCATTATAGTTTATGTGTAATTACCTGAGATTTAATGAAGAATCGGGTCAGTTAGATGATTTGTTCCATATACAGAGCCCATAATGATAATTATTACTAAGTTTCAAATCAGATGATCTTATTAATTGCTCTTGACCATTGTTACAAATTAGAACTTTATCACCTTTGTACTTAATATCTATTAGAATTTGATCAAGATGACGATATTGAACATCATGACCTTCTCCTGGATAAACTCTTTTTATTACATCAGAATTAGGATAATAAATGCTCCAGTCATTAATATCATTATTTGATAATAAAGGATCTGACAAGCCCGCATAGATATATAAGGGCGCTTTAATACTGTTAGTATCAATAACACCTTCGTCACAATACAAGGTTAATTCATGATCTAGAGGTGAAACGTCAGCCATTTGTCCGTTTATATAGAATGTTCTTGATGCATCATCATATGCAGTATCTTGGAATCCATCGATCATATGTATAGGGCTATCATTGGGAAATGAAAAATATTTCATAGGATATTTAAATATATCTTTGTAGATATTGTAGATTTGTCCATCATTACAGCGTTCTCTTGTACCAAGAACCGGTAAAGTTGCTGCCATATGAATTGATTCAATCCTTTCAGGGGCTATACTTGCCAATTTTGCAGCATATGGACCCCCTCCAGATATTCCAAATAAAGAGAAAGAATCAATATCTAAATGATCAAGAATATCAAGGATATCTTGCGAGTATGTTGCCATATTATTTAATGGATTAAAGAGAGTTTGACCAAAACCATTTCTCTCGATAGAAATTAGTCGTAAACCTAATTCCTCTCTAAAAGATCTGAGGAAATCTAGTAATCTACTAGCTCTCACTGAAGTTCCAACACCACTTATAAAAACAACAGGAGTATTAGTTTTTTTACCGTCATCAATATAGTTGATAACCTTTTCATTGATTATGAGGCTTTTGACTGTCGAACCGAGAGAATCAAAACTTTTTGGATAATAATCCTCTGATTTTGCTATTGAGATATAAAAAAATAAGCAAACGATTGCAACAAACAACAATATCTTTCTTTTAACCATTTTCAAACCGTTTTTGCCTCAAGATACCATCTAGAAAGGTAGAATGATTCAATCAATGGAATTCTACTTTGATTAACTATTGATAATAATTTACCGAATTCTCGTCTTTTTACGAACATTTATTGGGTTCCTTGATTAATCATTTAGGTTAAGTTTTTCGGTTATATATTGCTTTACATCAAGATTCTCATCTTCCATTTTTCCATAGAAACCTTTTGTAAAGGTTTTTGATTGCATACCTCGTTGCACTCTTTCACATATTTTCCAGTCTTGTTTGTTTGTTAAATCCCAAAATTCAAATGCATCATCAGGATGGAAGTCTGCATTATTAATAGCTTGTGGATGGAATAGTATATGAAAATCAATGATAGTTTTTACCTCAGAAAGTGGATGTATAATAAAAATAGCGACGTGATCCATCGAAAAACTTATCAGTAAATTTGGATAGATTGCTTGACCGAAATGTCTTTCTTTTTCAAACTCGTTTAGGCCGGGAAAAGGTTTTCTATTGGTGGTTCCAGAGAATGTAAATGTATTAGTACCTTTCTTTTGGGGAACGCCCTCCTCCCATTGGAGGTCAGCTCCACCATTTTTTCTGAATGCAGGAACGATATTACATAGTTCTGGATGGACGCCAGCGCAGTGATAGCACTCATTATAATTCTCTAAAATAATCTTCCAATTTGCATTAACTTCGTATGATGAGTGGGATTTTGAGATGAGATCATTTAATGGGTACCGAGAAAACTGTTCAACCCTGCCACTTAAATGATTTTTCAAAGGAGGTGTATCAGCATTAAGTGATAAAAAGATACAACCTGCCCAAGTCTCTAATCGAATATCATTTAAATGATATTTCTTATCATTAAGATCAATATCCAAATGTGGTGCTTTTATTAGTTCTCCTTGAAGATTATATGTCCATGAGTGATATGGACATCTAATATTTGATCCTATGTTACCCGATAGAGCTTCTTTGGTGTCTAGCAGTTGACAGCCACGATGTTTACATAAATTAGTGAATGCCTTCAGATTTAGATCTCTATCTCTTAATATAATTATACTTTCACCCAAAAGATCTATTATTTTAAAATCACCTTTGTTTTGAAGTTCCTCATTTCTGGCGACACACATCCATTCATTGTGAAAGATAGACTCAATTTCTTTGGAGAACCATGCCACCTTAGAATAATGATCCTTATGAAGTGTTTCTTTGATTTCGTTATTCCTTATTATTGAATATATTTTTTCATGAAATATAAAATATCAGTCGCAATTGAGTCGTCAAGTGTATTGAAATGATACATCATTGAGTAATGATTATGACCCGGAATTTGCTTATGATGCGGGCATAAATTATCCCTTCTGCAAACTTTTTGTAGAAGGTTTATGGCTTCCATTTGCATTGTTAATTTGTCGAACTCAGCATCTATAATAAATAATGGTATGAACCTACCTTCTAGATGATTAATTGGTATATTATTTTTATTTGAACCGTAGTAGACATTTTTGGATTTTTCACTGACATTAGAATATACACCAGACATTAAAATGGAGCCAACCACACCATCATTTCCATCATGAAGTTGAAGTGATTCATCAAAAGTATAACTTGCTACATGCGCCGCTCCTGCTGAGTGACCCATCAAAAATATCTTATCTTCATCTATATTATAGATATCAGCATTGTCATGAATCCATTTCAGTGAATCAGCAATATCA
>MDTC01122577.1_pt1 | contig 12093 bp, 3 predicted proteins | sample 811181 | NCBI WGS metagenome assembly MDTC01 (sample SAMN05326644, study PRJNA326480) | marine metagenome | isolation source: seawater | place: Pacific Ocean: North | collected 2011
CAACGGAACGTTCAACATATCTGCACCTCAATCAATCTATGTCCCAGTACCGACCATAACCGCTGCTGATGGTGGTGCAGGCATCACCGGCGGAGCCGAAGTTCATCTCGGTTTGTGGTTGCCAGAAATCGACGGCTGTGACTTCACTGCTGGAAATGTTAGCGAGGAATGTAAAGTACCAGTTATTGCCGATGTCGGACCTTACTACGACGATGGAGATGTTTCGGCAACAACTCCGGCAGACAGGTTAGGTCGATTTTTAATCGAAAATTATGTTCCGCATGGCTTTGGCGTTGCTCAAGTGTCGGTATTTGGCACCGGTAATTCCAATCATTGTATGGACCTAATGGGTACAGACGAACAAAGAGGTATTGATGCTGCAGTGACCTATTTAGGAGAAGCAGGTTGGTCAAATGGAAAAGTTGGTTTAATTGGGAAATCCTATGATGGCTCAACACCATGGCAAGCTGCTACTTTTGGCAATCCATATCTCGCAACAATTGTTCCAATGTCTGGATTGATTGGTGTTCACGAGTTGATGTGGCGAAATGGAAGTATGGAAGCAAGAGGCGCAATAATGCATAATGGAGTATACGGCTCATTTGGCATTGACGGTGATGGCGGTGATACTGGGAACTTATGTGAGGGTTATATGGAGGGTTATGTAAACGGTCCACTGGCCTATCAAACAGGGGGCATGGTTGACTTTGCCGGCAATACTTATTGGACAGAGCGTTCGTTTATCGGTCGAGTGTTAGAAAATTATCAAGGATCTGTATACATTATACAGGGTATGCAAGATTGGAATGTTGACCCACATATGGCATTCCCAATACATCAGCAGATAGAGGAAGCCGGAATCGAAATCAAAACATTAGCTGGTCAGTGGGCACACGATTACCCTGACCGTGTTGCTGGACACAGTTCACAAAGTCCCGGCAGGGGGGCTGAGGCTTATCCCTACACGTTAAGGTGGGATTGGGCTGATGAGATGTTATATTGGTTTGATTGGTACCTCAAGGGCGAGGGTAGAGCACCAACTTTAGGAGTTGAAATGCAGGATAATCGTGGTGGCTGGAGATTTGAATCTACTTATCCAGCTCCAGATACGGAATACTTGGAAATCAATGGTGCTGATATGGCGCCAGATGGTACTTCAATGACAGCCTCATCTTCGATAACTCTAAGCTACGGCCCGTTTGAAGAAGATGTCTACATTGCTGGTATGCCAACATTCCATATTCCAGTTACTCCGAGTACACTTAATGGTGCACATGGTTTCTTTGAAATGACTGATGAGGAAGGTATGCACCTTGGTCATGCAGTAATGGATTTCAGATTTCATGCAGGAGGCCGTGATGGTCAACTAAATTTAGTGCCGTATGTAGAGGTCCAAGGATTGATGGAATTTATGCCAATGGATGTATTCATCAGCGCAGGAGAAACCATCTTTATCACTATGACTCAAACCGGTGAAGATTATGTTCCTTCATCATCTTCCGTTGGTGGTTACTCAATTGATTGGAGTGCCTCAACTCTAACATTACCGATAGTAAAACGCACCTGTGATGATTTATTCCAAGCACCAATGCACGTTTATGGTACTGGTGAAACGGGTGTCAGAGATTGCTAATATTCGGTAGTTTCAAGCGCTATTCTCTTAAGCCGATGACAAACCATTCTCGCTATGGTTCTAAGCGCACTACCCGGCGTTGGTGAAAGACTAGCTAAGAAAATGACCGATCATTTTGGTTCCGAGGAGGCTGTAATGACCTCGTTAAAATCCGGTGACATCGGCCTCATAGCGGAAATTGATGGCGTATCTCCAAAGCGCGCACTTGCCTTGGCGCGCAGTGTTTCCGGGGATGACGGCCAGTTTTTAGCAACTAAAGAATCAGTAAAGCTACATCAACAATTGATAAACCAAATTGCTGGTTTTACAGCCTCTCCAGCAACAAAGAGTAGACTGCAATTACTGACTCCAATAAACGATAATCAACAACGTCGTATTGCTATCGAGTCAGCGATGGCTTTCCGGGACAAGCACGAAGAGCTAGCAATGCGCATCACCGCTCAGTTGAAGAACATCAATTCACTCAAAGCAAACTCAGACCGTTATGAAAGAGTGGTCGTCACCAAAAATGATCTCACTCGGTTGAAAAAATTCTGTCGTGTGCTAACTCCCGCACCGAGCGAGACCTGGAAAGACTACACCGTATTTAGCAAGGTCACATGGCTTGGGAAAGGCGCACCCAGCGAGGTTCCTGATGGATGGATTGTTTTGAGTAATGACTCTCCAGAAGAGTTAGTAGTTCCAGAGATGACCCTCGATTGGTTCAAAAAAAACCGACAGATCTTGCTGGCATTGTCAGAAATAATTAATCTCGTTCGGGATGCTAAATCCAACAATCAATTCATAGGCACCATACAAGCCGGTCTAGAGGGGTTGGAACAACTTCCTGAATTTCTGTTCGATTTGCTTGATGAGGGAGACGCCGAGCATGCGGAGATGGTCAAAGATCAGTTGTGGTCGTATTGTAAGAACTTAGAAACGGAAGTGAATACGGAAGTTGAGAAAGCGATGAACGATGCCAAACTAGCATTATCCGGAGCAGAATTACTCGACGCATTGGCTGACGGGAGTGGCTTTCAGCGACGGTTGAAAGAAGCAACAGGACACGTAATTGACAATGCCATGCAGCAAGCAGTAAACCAGCTCGCTGAATTTATGGATGGTAGTGGGATAAGATGCCCGCCAGTAATTTTTACCAGTGATTGGCCAGCCAAAATCGATCGACAAGTGATCGAAAAGGTAGATGAGAACCTAGGTAAGCGAATCAGTGCTCAACGGTCGAATCAAACCTATCAAATGGCCAAGAAACTGGGTCCATTAAAAGCCAAATGTGAAACAGCCATTAGGTCACTGATTACCATTGATCAGTGGTTGACGATTGGGAGATGGGCTGAAGAATACTCGTGTACAATGCCCGAGATGACTGAACACGGAATTTGGGTGAAGAATGGACGTCATACACTGCTCGGAATTGAACCAGACCCTGTTACCTATGGTCTCGGTAAAGCTGCACAAAAGAATGACCAACAATCCCTAGCCTTACTGACGGGGGCAAATTCCGGTGGTAAAACAACCCTGCTAGAATTACTCGCACATACCTGCATTCTCGCTCACATGGGGCTTCCTGTGCCTGCTCAGGAGGCGCGCGTAGGTCGAGTTGATGCAGTCCACATTCTAGCGAAGGCAGGGGGTACTCAAAGTGCGGGAGCCCTAGAACAAACCCTGGTGGAATTGGCAACCGTTGTCAGTGACCCGACACCAAAACTTATTCTCGCTGACGAGCTAGAAGCAATAACAGAACCAGGTGCGGGGGCAAGAATCATTGCCGGAATGTTACTAGCCGCAAGGGCACAAAAAGATACTAGCATGATGTTAGTTACTCACTTGGCGCCAGCAATCATTGAAGCATCAGGGGTTGAAGATTTCCGCGTGGACGGTATTGAGGCTCGAGGCTTGGATGCTGAACTGGAACTGATTGTGGACCGCACACCGATTCGTAATCATTTAGCGCGGTCGACCCCAGAACTAATTGTTAAGCGTCTAGTGGAGCGCAGTGATGGTCATGCAAAGTCACTATTCGATGATATATTGCAAATGTTCTGATTAGTATTGTGGTAGAATAAGCTCAACGGCAAATAGTGGATCAGGATCAGTTGAATCGTGATATGCAACCACCACTCCACCATCGTTAAGAATTGCTAACGAAGCAAAATCAAATCTGATGTCGTTACCTGCACCAGAGGTTGAATCTAAATCACCTTGTCCGATGTATGTTAGTGTGTCTGGTGACATGTCATCCGTGTAACCTCTGACGTGGTACACCGTATCCACGTCGGGGCCGGTGGAACTCTGGTATCGTACATTGAGCACAAACAAATCTAGCTCACCATTGGATTGAAACTCCCATTCTTCAATTTGTGTTGCCTGTTCACTTAACTCATAAGTATAATTTTTCCAAGTCATTGCACCATCACTGGACATGTAGTGAGTAAAGGTCGTGCCGGTATTTGCTACACAGTGGATAATCCCCGAGGAATCAATTTGGCAATATTCGCTGGGGAATTGAACATACAATTCATTCCACGATAGTGAGGTGTCCATGTATGCAGCATTACCGTTATTGTAGTATGCTGGAAATACCAAACCGCCACTAGGCATAGGGAAAGCGCGCATTTCTTTGTGTGGTTTATTGACATCATAATAAGCAGGCAAATCTGCTTGAGTGAAGTCGAGGTCGAGTTCGATTTCAGGGTCACCACCACTGCGATCAGGGAACTGGAAAGGATAGTAATTCAACCCGTCAACGCTAATTTGACCGCCAGCATTCATTGATTGGTGCCAGAAGTTGGAGACTACAATGCTGGCCCACTCGCCGTTACCCAAAGTTGATTCAATCGGTCCGATAACTTCAACCTGCCAAGAGCGGTCATAGAAGGGTTCAGTCAAACGGTTATAACACCATTTCCATTCATCTTCCGACTCATCATAAAGGATGGCATAAAATTTGTCTAATTTCAAGTCACCACCTGGGTAAGGGAACCATGACATTGAGATTATGTCGCCGTTTGTCGCCTGTACTATGCTTCCTTCGCCAAGTCCTTCTTGCCCGGGGTTGGTTGGAATAAAGGTAACACACTGACCTACTGCTGGGAGTACTTCGGGAATGTATGTGTCCCATTCATGTCCTCGGTCAAGGCTCCATACCGGATATTCGCCCCCGATGTTGAGTATTTGCCCTTCAATTGAGGTTGCTAGATAGTGTTCACAACAGTTACCACCTTTTGAGGCGTCAAATACTGCCCAAGACATGTTAGTTGATTGATTTGTTCGCAAATCAACTGTGGTGAATGGTCTTAGAGACTCATGTGATTGACTATCGATTAGTATGTAGTCACTCCAGACATTGTCGGTAGTTTCCTCTTGAGCGAATGTCTCACCCTCGCCGAAACAACCTGCTAGCAATGTCGAAGCGGCAAGTAATATCGCCAAGACAGCCTTTCGCATGGCGTGTGGAGTAACAACTCATGTTTGAATGCGTCGTTCATTAGTTTTCTATGAAACCATGAATGTAATCTTCGCACCATCGACTTCGAAACTATCACAATCAGGTTTAGCAGTATTATCATCCGAGTGGAATGCGACCTTACTTGCGCGGGTTTCTGTGGTAATCCAGTCTCTATCCGATTGGAATAGTTCCGGAGCATTTTCGAGCCAGACCGCCAATTCTATGGTCGCTTCAATATCGAGATTCAAATCCTTTCGCTTGGCTTGAATTCTTCTTGTTATATCTCTAGCTAATCCTTTTGACAGCAATTCCGGGGTATCATTCATGTCAAGCACTAGGCTGACATGGTATGCATTTTCGCCCTGGCCAATTTGTATTGTTGAGGCGGCAAAGCCTAATTTTTCTACCCGCTTGACTTCAACATCACCTTCTTCGATGTTGATGCCCATTATTGTGAGTTGTCCAGATTTGATCTGTTCCAGCATTGCGGACGGATTTTCAGCATTGCGTATTTCATTGGCAATCGAGTTTACATCACCTCTTGCGCGTGGCGCTAGGGCGCGGAAATTGGGCGCCAATTCAATCTGCTGGAAACGGTCTAAGTCTGTCTCAACTGAGATGTTTTCAACATTGAGTTCCTCTGCTAGAATGTCGTGGAAGTCGGTCAAGTCTGGACCAGAGACTATCCAACCTTCACCACAAGGAAGCCGCTGACGTCTAGATGCGTCAACCCTGATTCTCCTACCGGTTTCCGCTAATTCTCGAACTAGAGACATTTGCGATTCGAGCTCAAGATTTTGCGGTGGTAGAGTTGCTGTAGCGTGTGCAGCTTGCTCATCCCAAGAGTCTGCAGTAGCACCGGGTAGGTTACCGGGGGTACCTAACGGCCAGTCCGCTTGGTGCACGCTCTCGCCGATGAGGTTCCGATAAATCACATCGACCATGAATGGACTTACTGGTGCGACCAAACGACAAACGGTGGTTAATACCTCATGCAAGGTATTTTGACACGCAAGTTTGTCGATATTCTCTGCTTCTTCCCAAAGTCTTCTTCGACTTCTCCGCACATACCAATTAGATAAATCGTTGACCACGAAATCCTCCAATTCTCGGCACGCTTTGTGATAATTCCAACTCTGGAATCCGGCGTGATAGCCTTTAGCAACAGTCGCTAAGCGTGAGAGAATCCATTGATCAAGTGGTGGTCGTTGGTCGATTGGAACTTCATCAGTTTCTGGATCAAAACCATCGAGAGCAGCATAATCAGCATGGAATTTGTAAATATTCCACAACGTCAGGAACATTTTAGCATAAGTCTCTCTGACTCCATTAGGATCGAATTTCAACGGACTCCAAGGTGCTCCTGCAGTAACCATGTACCACCTTGTTGCATCAGCACCCTCGCGATTGAAATGATCCCAAGGGTCCACTATATTACCTCGGGACTTAGACATTTTCTTGCCTTCAGCGTCGAGTATCAAACCCAGTGAAAGGCAGCGTTTGTATGCGGGTAAATCAAACACAGTAGTCGATACGGCCAATAAGGTGTAGAACCATCCTCTGGTTTGATCGACACCCTCACAGATATAATCAACCGGGAATGAATTGTTGAATGTCTCAACACCGTCAAACGGGTGATGCCACTGGGCAAACGGAGCGCAGCCTGAATCAAACCAGCAGTCCATAACAAAAGGTTCACGATGCATAGCTTTCCCATCTTCAGTGACGAGAGTGAAACCATCGACTATCGGTCGATGCAAGTCAACATCATCTGGACAATCGGGGTTATTGTATCCTGCAGCATTGGCCTTTGCGACTTCTGATTGCAGTTCCTCAATAGAGCCAATACACTTCATTTGTCCATCATCACTGCGCCAAACCGGCAAAGGAGTCCCCCAATACCGCTCCCGCGAAATCGCCCAATCTTTGACGTTTCTCAACCACTCTCCAAACCTTCCTTCGCCAACCCAGTCTGGTGCCCACTCGACATCTGCGTTAAACTCAAGCAGTTTTTCTTTCACAGCAGTCATACGAACAAACCACGAATCCATAGCGTAGTAAAGCAGTGGATGGTCGGTCCGCCAGCAGTGTGGGTAGTCGTGGAGGTAGGCTTTTTCGCGATATAGTAACCCACTACTTGGCCCCTTTCCATTACTACCGTTAGGGCCGGAAAGCAAAGCAATTATTGCTTCGTCACATTCTTTGACGTATTTGCCATCGAGTTTGGGGTGTATTCCTTCAACAAATGCGCCGTCTATGCCGACGGTATGAAATGCAGGCAGGCCTACATCCATGCCCAAATTATAGTCATCTTCACCGTACATTACTGCAGTGTGGACCACACCAGTTCCATCGGTTGTGGTAACCCAATCTGCGGATAGTACAGTCCACGCAGTTTCGGATTCACCTCTAGGCACAGCATCCGGAAACAGTGGCTCATAACTACGACCAACAAGTTCACTGCCGGTGAATTCTTCAACAATCTCGACATTATGACGCAGTACTTCCTTCATCAAATCCTTAGCAAGAATCATGGTTTCATCAACATCAGCGCCACCGGAACCATTCCAGTTTGCTGCTTCCTCAGTAACCCGGACTTTGACATAAGTCACATCTGGGCCAACGGCTAATCCAACATTACCAGGCAGTGTCCATGGCGTTGTTGTCCATGCAAGTATAGAACAATCTTCATCGGTCAATTTAAATTTTACATAGACCGAAGGTTCCTCCACTTCTTTGTAACCAAGGGCAACCTCGTGGCTAGAGTAGGAAGTTCCGGTTTGTGGGCAGTATGGTAGAACCTTGTGCCCACGATATAGCAAGCCCTTGTCAAACATCTGCTTGATAGCCCACCAACATGATTCGACATAATCATTGTGAAGTGTAACGTACGGGTTGTCTAGGTCAACCCAATATGCCATCCTTTCGGTCATTTCTCGCCAAGCTGATTCATAGGTCCAAACCGACTCTCGACAAGCTTGGTTAAAATTATCCATTCCGTATTCTTCAATCGCCTCGTTAGACATCAAATCCATTCGTTTCTGCACTTCAATTTCAACCGGCAGTCCGTGTGTATCCCAGCCTCCCTTGCGTTCAACAAGAAATCCTTCCATAGTCTTCCAGCGGCATACTAAATCTTTGTAGGCACGAGCAACAACATGGTGGATTCCGGGTTTACCATTAGCAGTTGGTGGCCCCTCGAGAAATATGAACGGGGCACCACTTCTGCGTGAATCGATCGAGTTCTGAAAGGCATCCTCTTCATTCCATGCTCTCAGTAGTGCTGTTTCTAACGCCACGGCGTCGAGCTCACCGGCGGGTTTTGGCTTAGCCATGACCGGGCGAGTGATGGTTTTGTCTTGAATCTCACCCTTGATAGGATGATAATATATTTCCTTGTGCATAAACTGGGACAATCATGTGATTTTCTTTGCGCAGGGGGTATGTTTGAAGTGTCTATAGTCGTACGCTAGTCCATGTCCGCCACAACATCTTGGCGCAGTGCCTTGTTTTTGGCCATATTGATGGCAATTATTGGGCCGCTGCAAATGTCTGGCAACATCAGCACTAATTCGGGGCAGATTAGTTCACTTCCAGAGGCAAGTGTCATCAGCCGTTCGACAGCTGGTCAAACAGATTTCATCCAGTTGTCAGGTGACGGCGGGCTAAATGATGATTTTACTATCGAGGTGCCTAGTAACTCTCCTATTACTGATTTACAACTGAGTATCGAGCCGTCGACCATGCAAACTCACTACGGTTTTGTCTGGGACAGTGATTTAGCATGGTCAAATCCAGATGCTACAAAGAATGGCACTGTGGTAGAGTTTGATTCACTAACCGGCTCAACGGCTGGAACAATTTGGGATTTTAACAACGGATTACAGGGCTGGACAGTTTCGAACCCAACATTTGTCAGCCACTATACTAACACTTGCGGAGTTAATGGTACATCTGGAGGATCAGTAAAAACTCAAGCCAATTTCAATGCACCCCACCACGCAACCTCGCCAGTGGTTAATCTTGCAGGCGCACTAAGTATGCCGCTCCACGCTTGGGTTTTGCAGGGTTCATTTAGCTGTGGCGAGGAGCCAGATTCAGGAGAAGATCTGCAAATTCAATATATTGATACCAACGGTGCGTGGGTAACTCTAAACACGTGGGCAGGCGCAACATCGGGTGGTAACGCTCAGCAGTGGACAACAAACCTACCACAAGCTGCACTGCACGCCAACACTCAGATTAGGATTAACCAGATAAGCGGGAGTGGCTCTGGTGCAACCTGTTGTGATTTTTGGTTCGTCGATGATGTGCATCTAGCATCCCCGCCCGAATCACACTGGATAAGCCCGACCATTGGGTGGGGACAAGGGGCTACACAATCAGTATCTCGTAGTACATATGCCCCAATTTTCTTGGATGCCAATATTCCCTCTGGAGCCTTCTTGAACTGGTCAATCCTTGATGAAAATGGCATTCAAATCAATGGGGCTTCGGGGAGTAATGATGCCATGGTGCCTCTCAACATGATTGACCATGAAGAATATCCTCTAGTTAGGCTGAAACTTGAATTTAGGGGTTCACCGACAGGTACTGGCATACCCGTCCTGTATTCGGTTGGCGGTGACGGACAGATACATACTCAGTTTAATGGCGGGCTGCTCAATGATGACTGGGATGCTGCCTGCATGCAGGGTGGGGCAGTGAGTTTTTCCTTAGGAGTCATTGCCACTCCAGACTGCAACCTAACCTCTCCGTGGTATGTCCCGCTTAATCCAGCAAAGGCTATTGACGGGCAAATTGAAACCAAGGGAGGAGTACTGCAAATTCGGTTTACGGAATCGGGTAATTGGACAAATTTATCCGCACCGGCTTTCACTGAGTCGAGTGACAATACGATTTATCGATATCAGTTGAGAATAGTCCACAATGGTTCTAATACGGCTAACTGGCAAGCTAAGTCACTATCTTGGACTTTGTTGGGAGGAAAACACCCGGCTCAACCGGCAATTGATTTCAATCAAGATGGCTTTGTCGAGTGGGGCGGTAGTGATGCTAGAGTTGGTTCATGGGGCTGGCAGGACCGATTCGAAAATGGTCAAGAAACTATCCCTGTAACCCCAGGAATATCTGGTACAGACAGCGTATATGCTTGGCTGCCAAGGGACAACATTCAATCCTTTTCAGTCGGGGTTATGGCGGAGACAGGAGTCTTGTCGGGTCTCTATCTTCGTGTTGGCAACCAACTTATCGCTAACTGGAGTTATGACAATGTAAAGAGCACCTATGTGTCATTAAATTCTTCTCAGCTTTATGCGCTAAATTATGCAGCAACCACCGCCTCCAGTGTTGGTTTCTTAGGGGCAAATTTCGTCCAGATGGAATTGGAAGTTACCGGCACCGGTGGAATGACGATGGCTGGTTTGTCGGTGCCATATCCTGTGTCGATTTATCTTGATTCTGACCAGCAATCACCAATGGTGCTAGGCATCAATGACGCACGCTCAAGCCTCGCTGAGGTTGCAGGACAACACGTGATACCGGTACCCTTTATTTCTGACAGCCCAGGTGGATTGTTGGTAACCCTTGATGGCGTAAATTATTCGTCGGATGTTGAGATTATGTCGACTTACATGGAAGACCCAGTCCAAGTTATTACCACTGGTCAAAGGTGGCATACGATGCATACTGACTTCCAAGTCACGGCATCCAGTCCTGGTCTTGTAAGGCTTGACGTAGTTGGTGACAGAAATCACGCAACCTGGTTGATTCCAACCGGAGGTGGCTCACCCATCGGGCAAGGGGACAGTGAACTTGTAGAACTGCATCCAACCGATTGGTTGAACTTCACTCAAACCGGAGACGATGTAAGTGTTGCCGTAAAGTATCGAATCGAGCCTGGCTGGGACGATGAGGACTACCTAACCGCGTCAACGCGCCTGGTCCTATCTAATGGGGTAGTATCAATTCCAGCCACCCACTCATGGGGTAGCCCAAACGGTGGCAGTAAAGCGTTGGAGAATGATTTGGAGATAAAGCGAGTCACTTTCTCGACCGAACTTGGTGAATTGCCAAGCGATGAATACTACTTGCCTGCTGGTCAGGATGTTGACATCTCCGTTGACATTGGTTTTGAAAATCTCAGTGATAGTGAGTCGTTTGCTGCTGGTGATGCATTGGTCGTGTTATACCAGGGCAGTAAAGAAATAGTCAACACCTCAACACTAAATGTCGACACGTGGAATTATACTGATGCCGTACCGTTCACCAATGGTGTTCTAGACTGGCGAATAGAAATAATTCCGTTGGCAGGTGGCGGCGTAACTGAGGATGCAGAATACGAGCGATCGTTCTTTGCTGATTCCGTTATCCCGTCCGTCTATTGGTCAAGCGTCGCAGCTTATGATCATCGAGTACCATCATCAACGCAAACGATACAAGTTCAGATAACCGATCAACCAATATTACCCTCAAACATTGAAGCGATGGTTTGGCGTCAATGGATAAATGATTATGATTTCAATGGTCTTCCCAGCCCTGATGAATACCAATCATTTTCCGATGTTTTGCTGCCAAATGATCTAACAGCCTTCGTCGGACAATATACTCTGTTGTTGGACGACAGTGGTGGCTCAATTGGGGACAAAGTCGCGGTCTATTTGACCGGCAACGACGCTGCGGGGCACCCTCTAGAAAATAACGGCACTGGTGAAGAAGGCGACCATTTGTTCATGTATCAATTGAAAGCTGACGGACCGCCATCAATCCCGGCTGCGGCGTTCTCCTGGGATGAAGGCAGAAAGACCTGGTTACATCCTATGATTACCTACGAATTCGATGTTATGATGAATGAGCCAAATGGGGGCTCAGATCTTAGTGTTGTTGAGGTTCAGTTAGCCTCCCAACAGAACAGCGATCGGTTGCCAATTTCTTGGGATTTCTTAACGGGAGAATGCTCCACAACCAGTCCACACATGGTCATTGAAGATTGTGAGATGATTGGTCAAAATGGTCC
>MDTC01142201.1_pt1 | contig 12093 bp, 8 predicted proteins | sample 811181 | NCBI WGS metagenome assembly MDTC01 (sample SAMN05326644, study PRJNA326480) | marine metagenome | isolation source: seawater | place: Pacific Ocean: North | collected 2011
CCGCCACCTGCTCCTGCTCTGCGAGGCGCGCCCGCTCCGCGCTCAGGGCCTCGGCGGCAGCCTGCTGCTCGGCAGCGATCCGCTCTGCTTCGGTCGCCAGCTCTGCTTCCTTGGCCTCGCGCACCGCCTTGGCCTGGGCGGCGCGCCTGGCCAGCTCCGCGAAGTCCACGTCGCCACCCACTTCAACCTCGGCCTCCCCCCGCTCCATCACGGGGCCGATCTCGATGGCGGCCACTCCATCCGATACCGCGAGAACCTTGTCTAGCGGCACCGCCTTGAACCCCAGAGGAACCTGCCCATCGCTCTCCTGCACACACTCCGAGTAGGCCGAGGCCTCCACACTGCCCAGCGCGACCACGCCCCCCGACGCATCCGCCTTTGTGCACACCGTGTTCTTGATGATGGCCACCAGCACGTCGTGCAGCACGATGGCTTCGGAAAGGTCCTGGAACCGAGCCGCCTTCTGCACCTGCTGGCTGCAGGCATCTGTGGCGTCGAGCAGTCCCAAAGAGATGGTGCGCTGCTCGGGGTCCACGAAGCTCAGGCGCTTCTCCACGCCCGCACTCGCCGCACCCCGAGCCATCCCCAGGCGCGCCGACACCCCACCCGCCAGCGTGGTGGCGATGCTCGACTGGGACATGATGGAGACCGAGGGCTCCACATCGACGCAGGACTCCACCACCACATCGTGTCCCCCACGCCCATTCGGCACGAGCACGGCCCCAGGCTTGTAAATCTCCGACTGCGAGGGCGTGGGCACGAAGCCTTCGGCTGCGACCACTTCCTCGATAGCGGGCACAGTGGGCACCGAGGGGGCATCGGGCTTCTTTGCGTGGGCGGGCCCGACCAGGGGCACAGCCAGCAGCAGCGTGAGGGGCAGCAGGGGGCGCATGGAGTCTCCCGATCCGTACCGTGAGTCGCGTAGGTGGGGAGACTACAGAAGGTGATGGTCGGCGACAATGCGAGTGTGGCTGGGAGGCTCAGGTGCGGTGCCGACAGGACGGCTGCGCCGTACCCTTTTCCACACAGCGAAGCCCCGCTCGGATGCATCCATCCAAGCGGGGCCAGCAGTATGCGTGTGAGACGCGAAGGCTCAGAAGTCGGCCTTGAACTGCAGGCGGTAGAAGTTCTCTTCGCTGCGCTCGGGGCCCAGCTCGCTGAACTCACAGTCATCGCCCTCAACGACCACGCGTTCCCGAACCATTAGCTGGAACATTTCGGTCGCGGGTGCCCGGCCCTGCACGGCCATCCGGGTGACCATGATGCAGTCATTCTTGGGATCTTCGACGAGTTCGGAGCCCTTGCCTCGGAGCTTGCCGTCGACGCCAGACATCTTCACGAATCCGTCGAGACGGTAGATGCCCGCGTCTTCTTCAGGCGCCTGTGTGAGGTCGTAGTAGAACTCGGCACCCTCGTACAGGTCCGTTCGGTCCTCGTCGGCCTGGCGCACGCCGACCACGACTGCAGTGTAGGGCCCAGGGTTGAGGAACGTAAACTCACTCTTCTCGTCGTCCGGCTGACCAGGGCCGCCAGGCTTGTTGGGAAGGATTCCATTGTCACCGGGACGAAGACCGGAGACGGTCTGCTCCACGGTGGTGTTGGGTGCCTCGGTGGTGGTGCCGCAGGCGGAAAGTGTGGCTGCAAGTGCGAGAATCTGTGTTCGGTACATGAGTGACTCCTCGGGTCACCCACGGATACGGAATTCGGTCCTGCAGACTTGACCCCCCGCATGATGTTTTCTGCAAATGATCGATCACAAAAGATTGAAGCAAGGGGTGTCGATGCGAGTCGAAGCACCCATCAAGCCGTCATTCCGGTGAGTTCGATGCCCGTGGTGTGGCGATGATTTCATCGGCAAAGTCGGGATTTACCGTGCCCGTGCCCTGGTCGAGCGTGCAGCTGTACCAGCTGCTCGGATCCGAGCCGTCGGTGGTACCGGCCTTCCGCTCCATGCTGCGCACCACGGTGCCGTCGGGGCCACCCGCGAAGGCCGCGCCGCCGTCGCCTGCCACATCCATCACCACGCCGCTCGGGTCGCGGAGGATGAGCTCCAGTGAGCCGTCCTTCAAGTACAGCCGGTGCTGCCGATTGTCGTTGAAGGAGTTCACCACCAGGTCGCCGTACAGGTAGGCCGACCACTCGTCTTGCGGTCGCCCATCGACATAGGGCTCGTTGACGTGGTCGAGGATCAGGAAGGTGCCGCCGGCGGGAATCGATGATCCGGGGGGCAGGCCCACCACCACGTCGGTCTCGTTGGAGATCTGCCACATCGATAGGTCGATGTCGCGGTCCGTGGTGTTCTTCAGCTCGATGAACTCGTCAAAGCCATCTTCGTCTTCGGAGTGCACGCCGTACCACATCACTTCGTTGATGATCACGTCGCCGGGACCCACCGCACCGTTGGCCACGGTGTCGTTGCCCATCGAGCGCCCGCCCAGGTACAGCCGGTCAAAGTACTCGTCGTACATCTTGGCCACGCGGGCGCCCCGCATCACGAGCAAGAACTCGTCGTTGGAGCTGGTGGCCGAGGCCGACCAGTTGAACGAGCCGGTGATCACAGTGGGGTTGTCGCCGTTGGCGTCGAGCACCATGGTCTTGCTGTGCAGGCGGCCGCCACCAGCTTGGTAGTCGCCCGGCTGGCGGCTGTTGTCGTTGCCGTCGAGCTGCATGGGGATACCCGCAGCAAGCAGGCGATATACCTCGTGGTACTGGCCGTTGCTGTGCAACTGCGACTGGTCGACCGCGCCCGCCACCGTGCGACGCTCGCTTGGGTGCAGCAGGGCCCACTCGTCTTCCGAGCTCACCAGTCCGTCTGCAAGGTCCTTTTCGTAGAACATGTCTTGGAGGCGGATGAAGTCGGAACCCACCTCGTTCTTGGTGAACGCAAAGATGGTGAACCGCACGCTGTCCTGGGCTTCGTTGAGCACCTCGCGGATGCGGCCCATGGCATCTTCGTTGGGCGAGAACCACACTTCCACTTCGGTGTCGCCCACCTGGTAGCGGCGGCCATTGTCGAGCTCGAGCTTGTTGTGGCCAAATAGCCCGTTGAACATTTGCTCGAATTCGGTCTCGAAGTCGGCAGCAACCTCCGGAGAGTCAATGATCACGAAGTTGTTGGAGTTGCGGATCAGGTCGGTGGGGGTCCAGTTGGCGGTGCCACAGAACACGAAGCGGTCATCGACCACCATGAACTTGTCGTGCATGATGTGGTTGAGGTTGCCCACCTGCATGGGGATGTGGCGGTCCATGAACCGATTGTAGCCACTGTTGTACAAGTGGCCGGCATCGCCCACCATCTGGATGTCGATGCCGCGATCATACGCACGGATGAAGGCATCCACCACGCGGGGCTCGGAGAAGCCCATCACCGCAAAGTGGATGGATGCCGAAGCGCCGTCGATCATCTCGATCATCACGTCGATGGCGTCGGGATCCCACAGGTTCGCCCGCCGGGTGCCAGGGTCGTTGAACATGATCTCCACGCCGCCACCGCGGGTGTTCTCGATGTCGGCCTGGTCGGGCGGAGGGTTGCACCCGGGAGCCAGAGCCACCGTGAGTGCGAGCGTGCATGCGAGGCTGCGAGGGGTCATGGGTACTCCTCCGCGATGTCGATGTGGGCGGCGATCACGTCGAAGATTTGGCCAATCTCGGTCGACGGCGACTCGGCGCTGTGCTGGAAGTCGTCAAAGGCCAGCAGGTTGCCGTCCATCAGCTGGTCGCAGGCGCTCAAGATCTGCAGCGACGCGCCGCTGCCGAAGTAGCGGTTGGTGGGCACCATGTCGTGGGTGAGCACGTAGCCCTGGGCCATTTGCTGGATACCCGCCCGGTCGAGCGTGGAGTCGACCAGCACCACTGTGGGCACATGGTCGATGGTGTCGTCGGTGATGCGGTACTTGACGATGTTTTCCTGGTCGCGGAAGGTGCGGGAAAACTCGGGGCGGATCTGACCGAAGTTTGGCCCGACCACCACGCGCACATCGAAGCCGTCTACCGCCTTTTGCTCGAGCGCCCGCGCGAGGTTTGGGTCCACGAAGTCGTCGGTGAGGATGTAGACGTTGGCACGCGCTCGATACACCGAGTCGATGATGCGCTTGATCACCCGCTCCTGCGGGCCCATCCACATCTCCATCACCACGGGGGTCTGGGTGGGGTACATCCACCGATTGTCGGTGTTCGACTTGGCCATCGACGAAAATGCGGTGAGCGTGGAGGCATCGGTGCCGCCGAAGAGCTGCTGGTGCTCCCAGGAGAGATCGTCGCCGAGGTCTTCACCACGCCCAACCACGGTAAGCCGGATGCCGTTGCCCACATCGCCGGCCTTGTCGGAGCGCACGAAGTTCACGCGGTCCGCCACTGCGAAGTGGTGGGTCATGTGGATCGACGAGGAGGGCACACTGACCGGCAGGTTGTTGGCAAAGTCGAAGTATTCGGTGCCGTCGTCGGCGAGCGTGCAGGGGGCTCCCTCACCGTTGGCGCGGGCCAGGAGGGCTTCGTCGCCTCCGAGGCACACAAAGCCGCGCTCGGCCATTGCCAGCACGCCTGGCGCTTCGGCGTTGTCGAAGTCGGTCACCACTCGCACGTCGACGCCACGGTCGTGGGCATCCACGATGGCGTTCGCGAGGTCTTCGTCTTCGATGGTGTTCAGCGCCACCCGCAGGGTGGTCTCCGCACTGTTCGCCAGCTCGATGTATCGAGCGTTGGTGGTGGGGCCGTCGGCGTCGAGGAACTGCTCCACATTGGTGAAGCCCTCGGCCGGGTCGGGCGGCGCACAGGCCATCCAGCCCAGAGGTGCGATGCACAGGAGGAAGCGAGGCATGGGCGTCACTCCAGGTTGCCGGCGGCAAAGGCGCCGGAGTAGTCGGGAGAGTTCGCACGGCCGGGTGAAGCCAGGGTGCCTTCCCGGCACGAGATGGCCACCAGGTCGTTGTTCTCAACGTCTTGGTCGTCGTCGAGCAGCGGCGTGAAGTAGTGCCACGCCTGGGGCTCAGAGCCGTTGCCGCCAAACATCATCTCGATGCGCTCCATCGAGCGACTGCGCACGAGGTCGTAGCCTCCCGCAAAGGGCGGCATGGTGCGGCTGCCGATGGGCTCGATCAGGCGCTCGTCGGAGTCGCTCAGGGTGAGGCGGAAGGAGTCTCCCGTGGGAAAGCGCAGCTCGGGCATCACCACGTCCACGTCTGGAAAGCATCCACTCGACTTGTGGGCCACCACGATGCGATCGCCCACTGCGATGACGGTATTTCCAGCGGGAATCCGCCACTCCAGGTTGAGCGCGCCACTGATCTCGAGGATCCAGTTCTCCACGTTTACGGGGAGCGCACCCTCGTTCTTGAGCTCAACGAAGACGTCTTCGCGGTCGTAGGTGCCGTCATTCGACACACTGCCCGACCACAGCACTTCAGAGATCTTGATGTTGCCACGCTCGCCCGAAGTCGTGGCGCCCACGCCCGAGCGGTAGCCCACGGTCTGGGTGAGCTCCTCCGAGGGATCGGCATTGTCGCAGGCCACAAGCAGGCCAAGCGCCGCAGCGATGGGAAGGATGCGCGCCATCAGAACCTCAAGCGGGTGCCGGCGTTGACGGCCCAGGCGTTCTGCGGCTCGCCGCCGAGGGCGTCACCGGCCACTCGCGCGATGGGCAGCTCGTAGAACTCGCCGGGAGTGAACAGGGCACCGTTGACCGTGAAGGTCATGCTCTTCGACAGCCGCTGGCTGATGTCGAGGTTGATCTCTTGGCCCAGCACCTTGCCCAAGCGCTCTTGTGCGGCGAATTCTTCGCGGCTGTAGCCGAACGGCGGGTTGATGTTGGTGAGCGTGGAGAGGTCGAAGGCGGTGGCACCGGTGTCGCGCATCTGCCACCAGCCGGCGGCGAAGCCCAGTCCGAAGGGCAGCGTGTAGCCGGCACTGGCGTGGAGCACTTGGGTGCCCGACTTGCGGCTGATGTCTTGCGGGTTGTCGGAGATGCCAAACATCCCCACATAGGCGGTGGGGTGCCAGCCCATGAAGCGGTCGGTGATGGTGCCGCCCACCTGGCGGGCTTTCATGCCCACGAAGCCGTGGCCGGACTGCAGTGCCGTGTCGGGGTCGTATTCGGCACCGTCGGCGGTGAAGAAGCTGGCCTCGGCCCGCAGACCGGTACCGGACTTGTCGCGCGTGTCGACCGTGACGCCACCGTAGATGGCCTTGCCGTCGTTGGTGATGTCGCGGGCCACTTCTTCCTTTCGGTCGATGCCTCGCGACACGTCGATACTGGCGAACGGCGTGATCATCTTGTTGATGGTGTACGACACGCGAAGACCCACGTTGGCCGACCAGTCGTTGTCGGAGAAGTTGCCCAGGCTACCGTTGTACGAGATGTCGGAGCCATTTCCGAGTGCGCCGATGTCGGTGTAGAAGGCGTATGCACGGGTGTCGAGGCCTTTGACGCCGTCAAACACATACATGCCGCCGAAGCGCTTGGTCATGTTGTCGCCGCGGAAGCCGAAGCTCTGGGCGGTGCTCTGACCGATGAACGACACGAAGTTGGCGTTGTCGTTTTCGGACGACGAGCCCACCACGGTAACGGGGATGATCTCGAAGCGGCCCACGTCACCGGTCTCGACCGTGACCCGAACCTGGTCGAGCACGTCGGCCAGGATGTAGTCTTTGGCACCGCCGAGTCCGCCGAGCTGGAAGTACTCGCGTCCCATTCGTACCCGCACCGCGCTCTTCTTGAGCCCTTGTGGCGCGTAGTCCACGTAGAGGCTGGTGAAGTACAGCAGTCCGCCGAACTGGTTCACGTTGCCCACCTGGTCGTTGCCCCAGAGGCCCCGGTGGCTCGCGCCCACCACGAGGCGGGTCTTGGGATCGACCTTGTAGCCGAGCTCGAGCTGCACACCGGTGAAGGCGAAGCTGCTGCGGTCGTCGCTGTCGAGGATGGCCTGGTCGGAGGACTCATCGAGCAGGCGCAGGTCGATGTTGTCGTATTCGTGCCACTGGGCTTCGAAGCCGCCGCGGACTTCGAGCTTGTCCTTCTGGCGATCGAGCTCGGACTCCCGGTACTCGAGGTCTTCGGTGTTGCTCTGGGCGACTGCAAGAGATGGCAGTGCCAGCAGCGCCAGGGAGGCTGCGGGGAGGAGACGCACGGGAAACTCCGGAAAAAAAGCCAAGCCGCGACGCACACAAGGCGCGCCAGCGGCCGTCAGTCGGTGGAAGCGATGTCGAGCTGGCCGACCTGGGCGATGGAAATGGTGAAGGTGCTGTAGCTGAGGAGGACCGGGCCGGTGGCCGTGACGGTGTCGCCCAGCTCTGCTTTCGAGGAGGGTCGGCGGCCAAGGTCGAGGCCGAGGGAGTAGATCACCTCAGCACCGCTTGCCGTCTCGATGGTGTAGTTGTTGAAGCTCTCGTCGATGTCGACGATGGTTCCGGTCACGCGCACCACGCGGTTCACGTGCTCGATGCCGAGCTCGCCGTCTACGTCGGTGTAGTGGATGGCCGACACGCTCCGCTCCACGCTCACGATGTCTTGGGCGTAGATCATGTTTTGCGAGCCGATGTAGTCGCCGCGGTTGTTCCAGTGGTTGGACCGAACGGCCCGCACCTTCAGCCGCACCCGGTCTCCCACGGTGAACGGGGCCACCCGCGAGTCGAACAGCACGAAGAGGCCGCCCGAGTCGTCTTCGATGAAGTACGAGCTGTAGTACTTCTCTTCGCTGTCGGGGGTCCAGGACTGGTCTGGGTCGACCGCACAGCCGTAGGACTTGATGTACCAAGCAGGATGCAGGGTGACGATGCCGTCGAGCTCATACGGAAGCGCATCATCTTCCTGGCTCCCGCAGCCTTCGGGGAAGCCTTCTCCCGGGGCGTACTTGATGGCCCACAAGTCGGTGCCGGCATCCCAGTCTCCCACCGGAAACACCTGCTCGGCAAAATCACCGATGCCCGCGGTGGCATCCGCGGGGATGCCGTAGGCATCGGTGGTGAAGTCGATCGCTTCTTCTACCCAGGCATCTTCGCCAGCCCCCCACCAGTCGGTGGTGTCGGAGGGTTTCTCGCGCACCTCAGCACACGAGAGAACCGCAACGCTCAGCAGCGGAAGACAGACACGACCGGTGACGGCGTGGAGCTGGAACATGCAGCACCTCTGGGGAAGACGAACCGGAACGCGAGGGCCTACAGGAAGACGATGTAGCGCCAGTCGTAGTTGTCGACGTTGACCTGTGCCTCACCGTCGAAAGCCGACAGCGGTGCGAAGACCTGCACACAGTCTCCCACGGTGTCGGGGTAGTCTCCGAGGTTTTCGAGGTTGATGCGGTAGATGATGTCTGCGCCACCATGCGACAGGTTGAAGCAGGTGCGGCCACCACCACAGTCATCGCTGGTGACTTCGGTGAGGGTGCCGTACAGGTGGATGTTCTGGTTCCGCATGTTCACGACATCGGGGCGGGTGCCCTGTGCATCGTTGTAGAAGATGGAGGCGCCCTCTTCGGTGACGGAGATGTCTTCGGCTGCGGTGATCTCGATGGCACCGAAGTAGTTGGTGAGCTCGGTGACCCGCATCGACACGGTGTTGCCGGGCATGGCTGCTTCAAAACCATCGACGTTGTAGGTGAACACGGTGCCACCTGCGTCGGAGATGAAGGTGTTGGGCGATGCGCCTTCGGGTGCGTAGCCGAGGTTGGTCACCACAGCGCCGGTCACACTGATGTCGACTGCAGCGCTCTCGCCCTCTGCGGGGGCTGCAGCGATCAGGGCACCCACGCCAGCATCGTTGCTGTAAGGGGTGGTGGTGAGGCGGCTGGCGTCGTACACGTCGGCGTTGAGCCAGAGGGACAGGTCGAGCGGCTCGGAGCAGTCCACAGCGCCTTCGCCTTCACCTTCTCCTTCGCCCTCTCCTTCGCCTTCTCCTTCGCCCTCACCTTCTCCCTCGCCCTCTCCTTCGCCTTCGCCAGGCTCGAGGTCGGTGCTGCTGCTGTTGCCGTCGTCTTCGTCACCCTTGTCGGCTTCGGTCTCGCAGCCCATGGCCACAGCACCAAGCACAAGGCCCAGGGACAGAATTCGAGAAAGTTCGGTCGTGTACATGAAGAGTCTCCTTGAGTCCGGGAACGGGTGTGTGCGTGCCGGACGGCTGATTTGCATCGGCCGGGTCGCTAACCACTCCAGTGGCACGGTGGAGGTGCCATCTGCGGGGCGATCGCCCCAGAGGCCCGGACACAGACCACCCAGGGGTTGTGCCCGATGATCGGGCGATCCGCGACGGATTTGTGTTCTTTTCCACCAAAGCCGCTTGGCAGGCGGGCGTTTCGCACAACGGACACCGGATGTTCGCATCGCGAAACCGCGGCTCGTGGCAAACCCAGCTATTTTGTCGCACCACTTGGACCGCACGGCGGTTCGGTCCTGCATTTCCTTCGATGAGACCATTCATGCGCGCCTATTTCTGCCTTTCCCTGTTCTTGATCGGTTGCTCCTCCAACCTCGATGGCAACTCCAAAGATCCCAACGGCGTGTCCGATGGCGGCGACGACAGCACAGACGGTGGCTCGGGCTCGGGCTCGGGCTCGGGCGACGACGGCGGCTCGGGCTCGGGCGACGACGGCGGGGATGAAGGCAGTGGCGACAGCGGCGATTCCGGTGGTTCCCCCGAGACCTGCTCCGACGAACCCGCGGGCGGCTCGGTGTCCACAGAATCGGGCTGCGAGTATTTGCCAGAGCCCAGCGGTGCCGGCTTCTCGGCGAAGATCGAGTGGAGCATGGCCCACGAGCTGATCGACCCATCCGACGGCATCACCACCTGGCCGGCCTACACCTTTGCCGATGAGTCCGACAAGACCGGTGTGTTCCAGGCCCCAGCGGTGGGCCAGGCAACCGACGACAACGCGGATGGCTCCGTTTCGTCCCAAGATATTCCGGACATCGCAGTGGTGACCGGCGACGAGTTTGGCACCGACACCCACAGCGTGCTTCGCTTGGTGGCTGGCGATGGCCGAGCCGTGTGGGACACCATCGGCTGGGCGTCGCACTCCAACGGCAACGGCACCGAAGACTACGCGCCGTTCATCTTCGCCGGCGTGGCGATGGGCGATGTAGACCTCGATGGACGAACCGAAGTGGTCACCACGGTGATCGGCCGGAGCGGCACCTGCTATCCGGCCCTCTACGAGGCCAGCGCCGCGGGACAGCTCACACTCGACGTGGTCGGCGAAGACGCCCTGTGGTGTCAGGGCAGCGACAGTGTGAAGTCCTCGCACGCGCCAGCGCTCGCCGACATCGACGCCGATGGAACCGTGGAGATCATCCTCGGTCGGAGCGTGTTCGAGCACGACGACCTCTCGCTCCGGTGGGAGGGCGACGGGGGCCGGGGTTGGTACAACGCCTGGTTCATCGGCGCGGAAGGCTACTGGAACTCCGGCTACCACTCTTTCGCCTACGACATGGACGGAGACGGCCTCGAGCTTGAGGTTGTGGCGGGGTCATCGGTCTACACCGCTGACGGCGACACCTACTGCGACCTGGGCCGCTACAGCGGCAGCACCTGGATTCCGGCAGAGGATGGCTACCCGGCGGTGGCCGACATGGTGCAGTTCAGCGGTTCTCCGGCTGGAGAGCCCGAGATCGTGATCACCGGCAACACCTCGGTGAGCGTGTACCACGGCGTGGTCGACTACGACCCCTACGGCTACGACCGCTGCGTGGAGATCGACAGTCTCACCAACGATCCCTACGAGACCTCCATCGGCTCGGAGCTACCGGCACACCCCGACTGCGATCGCACGCGAAGCAGCTTCGGTGGCCCGCCCACCATCGCGGACTTCACCGGCGACGGCTCCCGTGAGGTGGGGGTGGCGGGTGCCTGCTGGTTCACGATCTACGATGTGGACGCAGATGGTCTGCAGTACGCCGCGATGACCCAGACCATCGACGCATCGAGCGCATCCACGGGTGCGACGGTCTTCGACTTCAACGGTGACGGCACCGACGAGGTGGTCTTCTCCGACGAAGAAGCCCTGTATGTGTGGGAAGTCACTGGTTCTGGCAGCATGCGACCCTGGGAGCGCTTCAGCACCGTGCTCGAAGACACCAACCACAAGTCGTGGACCATCCACGAGTACCCCTTGGTGGCCGATGTAGACGGCGACGGAAAGTCGGAGCTGCTGGTGCTCAACTCTCCGCGTCCCGACTCCCGCGACCAGTACGGCTTCTACGTGATCGGCGCGTCTGACGACGACTGGGTCTCGGCCCGGCCCCACTGGAACCAGCATGCCTACTTCATCACCAACGTCGACGATGACGGCACGATCGGCGTGGCCGATCCCAACTACGCACCGTACACCGCCGAAGACTACAACTCGTTCCGACTGCAGGCACCTGGCGCCTTTGGCGCCCTTGCAGCGCCCAATCTCGCACCCGAGTCCACGGTCTGCCAGACCGAGTGTGGTGCTGAGGCGGTGATCTGGGTGCAGGTGACCAACACGGGCGAGTTCATCGCTGTCGATCCCGGGTTGCAGATCGGTCTCTATGGACGCAGCGGCGGCACCGACAGCCTCATCGACATGGGTACCCTTCCCACGGCCGTCTCTCCGGGGTCTGTCTCGGAGGCGGTGGAGTTCCGGGTGCCGAGCTGGATGGACTACGACAGCATCTTTGCGGTGGTCGACGACCCCAATGCCGGCTCAGGATCGGCGGTCTGGGGTGCTGCCAAGGAGTGCGACGAAGACGACAACCGCGCAGACGTGGATCTCTCAGCGCTGTGCGAGTGATCCTTCCGCGGGTCAGGACTTGCCCCAGGCCGCCATGGCCCGCGCGGGCGGATTTCGCATCTTGGTGACCAGGCCCAGGCGCTCGCCCACTTTGAGAATCATCCAAGTCAGATCGATCTGCCACCAAGTGTGCCCTTGTCGGCACGATGACTGAAAGGCGTGGTGGTTGTTGTGCCACCCCTCACCGAACGACAGCAGAGCGAGGAGCAGGTTGTTCTTGCTCGTGTCGGGCGTGTCGAACTGGCGGGTGCCCCACACGTGGTTGAGCGAGTTGATGGTGAAAGTGACGTGCCAGTTGGCCACTGTGCTCCAACAGAACGCGACCGCGGCGCCCTCGGCACCCCACAATGCGGTGCAC
>MDTC01198435.1_pt1 | contig 12092 bp, 9 predicted proteins | sample 811181 | NCBI WGS metagenome assembly MDTC01 (sample SAMN05326644, study PRJNA326480) | marine metagenome | isolation source: seawater | place: Pacific Ocean: North | collected 2011
TAATTATTCATGAAAATAATTATGACTCTAAAATATCTTCATGGTTTGAAAGGATAAATCAAGACCCAGGCTCAATAGAAAATATTATTGAAGAATTATTTTCAAATAGTTATCAAATCTCAACAATAGGTTATTTTTTAATTAAATATCATATTGACAAGAAAAAAATTGATAGAACATACGTTCATATCATATCAGATTGTATTAATAAATCAAGATTAACGGAGGATTCATATTTTACACTGTATAGAATGATTGCGGAATCACCATTGTCAAAATTATAGTATTAATTTATAAATGGAAATATATTCAGTTCCGTGTCTTGTCGATGCTAAAAGTGATTACACAAAAATGCTAATTCGTCATTTAAAAAAGTCTTATATGGCATCTATATTAAAAATTTATGAAGAAGCTAAAGAGAATTGTTTAAACTATCATGAAGATGATAAAATCTTAATTACTTTTCAGGAAATGTTAAGTGATATAGTAGATTGGGATGATAATAAAAAAACGGAGTTTATGGATGAGATTATATCATCAACCAAATGCGATTGGTTAGAGGATCTTGTTACTGCAGTATTTATTTTACATACCAAAATTCTGGCTACAATCAGGTCGGAAAATCCACCAAAGAAAGTAAATATTAATATTCCTGAAATTAAAGATTTTTTACATCAATGTTTTATTGAAATAGCAAGAGAAATTTGGAAACATGCTTATTTGTTCCAAGAAACATCTGATTCGTGTTTATATCAACAAAATTATAACAAATGTGAAGAACTCATATGTAATTCAATAGGTGAAACAGTTAGAGATATGTTACCTGTTAAGGAGATGTTGCGTGATCATTTAAATACTTTTGATAGTGAATTACTTGAAGAAACAGAAGATAATGATGAAACTGACAATTTAGATGAGAAAATATCAGTAATAAAGGATGAACCCATGAAAAAATCTTTTGAAAATATTGAAAAAAACGCACTTGCATCTGCTGTTTTAAATAATACCTTCATTTCACCTATCTCTGAATCGAACCTAGCAAAAAAACATACAGATGACGCCGCTGATAATAACAAAAATGATATAATGGCTTCTACAACATGTAAACTAATATCAACTGAATCTTCAAATGATTCAAAACCAGAAGTTTCATTATTTTGTACTTCCAATTCTTCACCATCACAACAAATAAAAGAAGTGAACATAGATGATTCTAAAACACTAATGAATATTGACTTGGATTCACTTAACAATAATGATATTGTAAATGTTGATTTTAATGATGGTAATATGCTAAGCAAATTACAATCACTCGGAGATGACGTACCTGAATTTGAACAATGTTAGTAATACGTTTAAAAACACAATTCTAAAAAATAATAAAATAACATTATGACAGAGTGTAAAATTGTTAAAAAAAGAAACCTGAAAGTTGAAGAATTTTTGAGAAATGGTCCAATGGAAATTGATAATTTACAGAGTTATTATCCGACTCTTCATACTTTGAAAAAATTACCTTACTCTAAATGGAACACAATAATTTTAAATAAAACACTTATAGATGTGGTAGATATAAATGAAAATATCGGCACAATATCCACAAAAAACGAAGATACGGAGGAAATTCCTTTTTTTTTAAAATGTACACCAATATTAGATACAACATCTTTGATTCAAGGTGAATATATAGATAACCATATTTCTCCATGGTTACCTACAAAAAATCATAGACAAGAAAACACCGCATTCAAAATACAAAATCCACAGAATACAGCGTATATTGATTCATTGTGTTCTATAATATTAGGTAGATTAACAGAAGAAGATGTATGTCCTCACTTTGGAAGTGTTTATGGTGTTTACAACGGAATTGTATCAGAGTATAATGAAGATATTACTCAGGAATATTCTGCATATAAAAGAGAAGATTGGTTCAAAAACGCAATATCTAAAAATAAATTAATATTGGATATTGAAAAGCAAGAATTAGAAAAAACAGATTTTGAAGAAATTGCTATTGAATCAATGGCGAATGACGATGATGATTTACTCTCATTGTCTAGTACTGAATCAAATGAACCCAATGTAAGTGCATCATATCCTAGACTTCCTGTTCAAATTGTTATGATGGAAAAATTCGAATATACCTTCGATGAATTAATTTCAAATGAAATTAATGATACATTATCTATATTATACGAACCATCTATTGTTAAGAGATATATTCGTTATTTACGTAAAAATTTAACTATTAGAAAAATGACTTCATGGATATTTCAAATATGTTTTGCACTCACATATGCGAATGATAAATATGATTTTGTTCACAATGATCTTCATATCCAAAACATTATGGGTAAAAAAACTGACATTGAATATTTATACTATAAGGTAAATGAAAAAATATACAAAATACCAACATATGGGTATATTATGAAAATAATTGATTTTGGTAGAGCAACATTTACATATAATGACAACATATATTTTGGTGATGTATTTGAAAAGAAGAATGAAGCGGGTGGACAATATACGTATCCTTATGAAGATGATACATGGAGTGATATATCTTCAACTTCAAGTGAGTTTGATGAATATATAAGACACGATAGAGTTACAAAAAAGGAAGTGAATCCTTCTCCATGTTTTGATCTTTCGAGATTTGCTTGTTCTATATTGGAAGATTATGAAGATAAATGGAATGATTTAGACTCATTCCCACTTGGACGACTTTTATATAAATGGTGTACCGATGATAATGATAGAAATTTGTTAGAATTAAATGGATTTGGTCTTTATAAACATATATCTAGATTTGTTTCACATACAAACCCAAGAGATCAACTCTCTCATGAAATATTTACTGAATTTTTAATAAATACCAATGAAACATGTGATATTGATAAAATTTATTCATTACCATAATAGATAAGTTTGGATATCTTTTTTTTAATGTTATTTGGTAACATTATTTAAAAACATATCGAATAAATTCCAGTTAAATACAATGACAGATCCGGTATCTTTATTATCAATTGCATCATGTTCTCTTATATCTATAATAGCCCAAATACAAAATTCAAGGTGTAAAAAAATAAAAGCGTGTGGAATACAATGTGATAGAGATGTACCTGACGACGATGATGAACGCTAACTTTATTTAGGACACGAAGCTTTCGCATCTACATATCGTTTCATGATGATTTCATGATTTTGCTTTTGATAATTTTTTAAATCATATCTTATTTGATTATACATCATATATAAATCTCCTACAAATACAACTAATAACCATGCTAACATCAATACAGATATTAATGTATAACGAATGAAAATAGGGTTTTTAAGTTGTTCTTCAAATGCCGTAAAACCAACTGCAATTAAAACTAAAAGTAATCCAGTCATAAATACAATGACTACAGCTTGTTGAGTATTCATATTATTATATACTAACTCTTTTTTTATTTTTTACTATAGAAACGGTACACTTATATTTTCAAATTATTACAAAATATAATTCAACTGCTTCCCATCATTAATATTATATTCGATATACATATTGCTCCACAAATCCACCATCTTTTTTTAAAACTTTTTTGTCTATTCAATTCAGGTTTACGCAACAAATAATAAGGTTCTGTATTAAATGGTGTATCACCTATAATATCTCCACACCATTTACCTAATTCTCCAGGTGTTACTTTTTCAGGATCAACTTCCAAATCTATAAAACCTAAACCTTGATAGAAACGCACTATTGTTTCAGAGCAAAATAGTCTTCTTCTTTTTTTGGATCTTAAAAAGGGTATTCCTAATCCAATACTTCTTCCACAATTGCAATTATATGACGTTAAACTATGATTTTTCCAAAAATATTCTATTCTTCTTCTGTATTTATTTTCATAAACATAGTCTATTAAATCTTTTTTATCGAGTTCAGATTCTTCATCAACAGTAAATTTGAACGGAGAATCTTTTAATCTGAAACATGCGATTGATGCACCATTGCTTAATTCATATTCAACTACATCTTTTAAATTTCTAATTTGAAGTCCATTCTCCATTTCATTATTTTCAACTTCTTTAATGCTACTCATACCTGCTAACATTGATTCTATTATATAGGTTTCTTCGTCCTTTTTATTTTTAAATTCAAAAAAATATTTAGGACATACGATACCTACATGTACCCAAGAGGATTTTATATTCAAATGATTCTCCTGAAAAATATCAAGACAAGTCGCCTTTATACCTTTTCCGGTAAAAAATATTATATCGCAGGGTCTAAGTTGTTTTTTCCATTCTTCGTAATTATAATAAATATGACGCATTTACATATCAGAAATGTATTTCTTGTACCACTTATTTTTAAATTAAATTTTAAAAGTATCCTTCATCCATTGCTGACCAAATTTGTTCTATATCCTTTTCATTATTCTCATTCATAATTATTCTATACCTCACACATCCCATTTGATTGTCTGTACAATAATATATTGTATCGTGAACATTTCCTTTTTTTTTGAATTTTTCAATTGTATCATCTGTATAACCTTGATATACAACATGCTCTTTTGGTTCATAAGAATATTGTGTGATTATTCTTTTTAATTCAGGTATCTCATAAACATTCATAAATCCCATTTGAGAATTTATATTGCATTCCGTTTTACCTTCTTTATTACTAACTTTTTTGTTGCCTTTCTTATTGACTTTCTTATTGCCTTTCTTATTGCTCCGCTTCTTAGATTTTTTCTTAGATAGCATATTCATTTTTTTTTTAGATTTGTTTCTGTTGATAGCTTTCATTGTTGTTAATTTTTTTTTGGCCATTATTTATACCAAGTAAAATTTTTTATTTAATTAATTCTCTAACCCAATTTTGAATAGGAGGTTGAACCCATTCATATAGAAAACCTTCCAAACCTTCTACTGAATTCCATTTCAAATTACATATACATTCATCTCCAATGTTACATTCAAAATACATAGTAGGATTTGGAATATACTCTATTCTTATTTTTTCATTTACGATTTCAATATTGAAATAATCAACTATTATATTGCTAACGATTGGTATTGACAATACTTTATCATTGAGTTGTATTCTCCCATAATGAGAATTCATATCAATAATCGTTCCCTTTAGTGAAATAACATCTGTATTTTCAGACTTTTCTTCTAATTTGAATAGTTTTGTTAAATAATATTCAGTATCCATGTGTCCTCTTAGAAATTTGGATCTATTAACAAACATAAGTTCCAAATGAGTAGCATGATAATCATATAGAATACTTCTATGAACAAGTTGATCTGCAAATCTACGTAATGGACTAGTAAAATGTGTATATTCTTTCAGTTCTAGAGAGTTGTGGCTCATATCTTTTGATTTATCATAAAACATATACCATGCTCGTTCACCTTTTTCGGCTACTCTTAGAATACTCTTGTTTCCTCTATTTTTGATTAACCAATTTGCAACATATGCGTTTGCTTTGATCATACATAAACTTACTAACTCATGAATGTCTGATAACAGATGTTTTTCAATATTAAATATAGTACTGATACCCTCACTAATATCGTTAACACGGTCACTAGAGTTTTCATATGTCAAGTTTTCGTTCACACATACCTTTGATTTTACCAACCTTATATTACCATTTAGACTAAATATTACTGATAAACAATCTCTTTCTTCCTTTTCTAAAAGAGAATGTTTTTCTACTAATTTATTAGGTAACAGATTACAAATTGTACTATGATAAATAGTTTCAGACTGGTGTTTTGCAACATTGTGCAGTTCAATTGATTGAGTGCCATCATTGAATGTTTCAGTAGGAGAGGCAATATGTATGGCAAGTTCATTGGTTTCTTTATTATATGATAACGCATCATCAACATCTTTACATCCTTCTGGGTCTATACTAAACGTATCATATTTTGTCCAATCTTCTTCTGCTGGTACTTGGATAGACTCATCTTTTTTTAATTGAATATTCTCATCGGACAATAAGAGTTTATTCCAAGATCTATGAATTTTAGTTCGCGAACGTGGTAAAGTACAATATCCAAATCTAAGTACCTTTTCAAAACAAGATGGATCATTAACGCTACCTATATCTTCAACTAATATTCCCATAGGCATAGTTTCATTTTCATTCCATTTTTGTATTTCAACCCTTACATACATATCGTTTTTTGAGGGATTGTGTGAGGATGCAACGCAATAGCGAGGATATCCTCTTAAATGTGGGATAAATGTATATTTACGCATTCCTTTAGAATTTTTTCCCCAAATTGTTTTGCTACTCAATTTTAATCTCCCCCCTAATATTGATTTTTCAAAGCAAATAGTATCTGGTTCAATATCTATTTCATTGTCAATTTCATACCAATTTCTAACTCCTTGAATCCAACATGGACTCTTCTTTGGTTTTTCTTGTTCTGCATTTTTTATTGTAATATTTCTAGATATATTCACATTTTGGTTGGGAACTAATCTAGAAGCTTCACATTCATACCAGAATACGCTGTTTGTCTCTTCTACATAAATATATATGTAAACTAACCTAGAAATATGAGTTCTATCTAAAACATAACCTTTCTGATTATCCATATATGTACTCATAATCACTTTATTTTGGTATTTATTACTTTATTTAACACCTGTATTCTCAATCATTTTTTAAAAACATACCAAAGTCTCTACGATCTTGGAAAATGTTAGAACACGCTTTTTTAACAAAATAAATTACATTCTTAAAAAAATTTACAATCAGGAAATAGTAAGATTTATCTGTGTACATATCCTTTTTTTTATTGGGTTCTGTATTTTTGAAATCAAAAAAATTATTGAAATAACTTTGAAGTGTTTCTTTCTCTAATTTAGAGAGGAAATCTAAATATGTCTCTCTTGAAATCTGGTTAGACTGGTTACTTAATTTATTAAACAATAATTCGGCTGTTTCTACGTGATTAATTAGTAAAATTTTTTGCAATTCAGGTACTGTATCAATTGTGTCTTTATTCATACGCAATGTAATTTGTTTATAAGATTGTGTCACTAATGAAAATAGAATAAATTCGGATGATTTATTATTTTCTATTTGAAATTTTTCAAAATATCCTAAGACCTTACCTGTCTCGTTTGCATTTAATATAAGATTAACTATCTTTTCTGAATTTTTCTCAAATGGTAACATTATTATGTTTATATAAGGAATCTTCTATTTATATTTATAAGTATGGCCGGAGGGTTAATTCAATTATCAGCATATGGTGCACAAAATCAATATTTAAATGGAAATCCACAAATGACCTTCTTTAAAGCTGTTTATAGACGTTATACGAATTTTTCAATGGATGCTATCAGAGTTGATTTTGAAGGAACAAGTGAATTATCTATTGATCTCGATGTACAACTTAGGTGTAAAATTCCAAGAAGTGGAGATCTTATAAGCAAAATGTATTTTGTTATCAATTTACCAGATATATATTCTGGTTATGATCCAGAAACGGATATTGACTATAAATTTTGGTGGATATCCTCAATTGGTACGAATATGATCAAAAAAACCAATATATCTATTGGGGGCAACAAGATTAGTGAGATGTACGGAGAGTGGATTGAGATTTGGCATGAAATATTCGGGGATCATGCTACAAAATCGCATTATGATCATATGACGGGCAATGTAGCAGACGTGTTTATGCCTCAATATAATGGTATTAATGGAGGTACATATCCTACTTCTACCCTATCTCCATATTTACATACAAATCCACAAGATGCGACAAAGGTTACTATTTTTACCGCAAACCCTTATTTACAACCTCCATCTATTCCTGGTAGAACACTTTATGTACCTCTTCCATTTTGGTTTACTACAAATCCTGGACTAGCATTGCCATTAATATCTCTTCAATATCATGAAGTTCATATTGAGATAGAATTGAGAAAAATAACTGAATTATATACAATTATTGAGACTAAAAATAATATAGGTAGTGCGGTTAGGGGTCAAAGACGCAGACCACTTTCTAGTGAATCGCATCATCATATTGGCAATTTTATAACGGGAAATAAGAGTGAAGATTTTGTAAGAAACACAGATTTAGGGGATGGTAATACAAACATTCAAGGTTGGAATATGGATGCTCATCTTCTTGTAAATTACATATATCTTGATAAAGAAGAACGTACAAGATTTTCAAATAATTCTCATGAATATTTGATAGAACAAGTGAATCTTAAAGAATTTATGGGTATAGTTGGTACAAAGACGTTAAATCTTGAATTAGAACATCCTGTAAAATACCTTGTTTGGTTTGGACAAAGGGATGATATTGTAACTGAAGTAAATGCTCATAATAATTATACAAATTGGAGACATGAATTTATTCCACCGGGATCGGACAGTTATTTAGAGTTTGTTGGAGCTGATAACCAAGATGTTCTTTTTTATGAGTTAGCAGAAACAGACGGTTCACCTATAATAAATCAACTCTCCCCTACAAATGAGTTTGGTTCTATTAATTACACAGAAAAAGATAGAGCTGAATTGCCAACTAAATTTAATTATCATTTTTATAAAGAAAATATAATAGAATCCACAAGACTTTTGTTTAATGGTATCGAAAGATACGCATCAATGGAAAAAATGTATTTTGAGCATGTTCAACCTTATCAACACGATGTTAAATTAGATAAAAAAGGTGTGCATATGTATTCCTTTTCATTAGATCCTACAAAATATCAACCGTCTGGAGCATGTAATATGTCACGAATAAAAAATGTACAATTAGAAGTAGAAACTGTAGATGTATATTCTGTAGAAAACAATACATCCTCAAATGAAACCCTCCAACACGAATACAAATTTAATATTAATGTATATGCAGTTAATTACAATATATTAAGAATAATGTCTGGTATGGCAGGATTGAGTTTTAGTTCTTAAATTTATATAATTATAAATTTAATAATAATGCCAGTTACACTTTATAACCAATCAAGAATTAAACAAGTTGGTCCTAAAAAAAATAAACCAAAAAAAAAACAAAAGAATGTTAAATCAAAAAAATCTAAAATTTGTAAATCAAAAAAATGTATCTCCAAAAGAAGTAAAAAACACAAAAAAACAGTTAAAAAAATAAAGGGTGGGGCTACAACTATATATGATAATCAAATCAATAATAATCAAATCAAATCTTTCATAGATGATTTACTCAACTTAAAAACACAATGGTTTTTTAATACTTCACCAGTTTTAAAAAAGAACGAAGGAGATACGGATACTATCTTTGAAGAAGATACTATGCACGATGGTATTAATCCAGTATACGCTCCAAAAGATTTTGAGGATTATCTCTGGATACCGAAAAACATCAATGTCACTAAAAACATCAATGTCACTAACCCACAATACATAGAAATGCGTAAAAAATTTAAGGATGATATAAAAGTTATTGACCGTGAAACATTACTTTCATTGGATGATAAGTATGCTATTTTTAAAGATTATGGGTGGGGTCCAAATTTATTAGGTTTGTCTGCACTGTTAGACTCCGCGAGTACACCTTCTTTAAAAAAATATAAGGCATATAAAGAAAAGACCTCTAAGAATTGTCCCTATGATAGTTTGTGCAAAGAAGAAAAAGAATGTCGAGACTGCGATGATGCTTTGACACGTTCTGATTTACCTTTATATACGTATTTACAAAATACGTACAGTGACGGTTTCCCTTATTTTAGTAATGATCCCACACATGAAAAAAAAAATATAATTCTTTTGAATTTTTTATGGTATGCTACTATTGCTTATTGTGCAAAATGCTCGGAACCAAAAAATCAAATACAATGGTCTTTTGGAATTCAATTTCTATTTTCAATGTTTTTTACAAATATAGAAGAGGGTGGTTCATCATATATACCTACTTGTCAATTTATTGATTTTGAGAATCACAAAACTACCAGTGTTTTCAATGATAATGATGGCCAAGTTTTCAATGCAATTAAAAATATAAGGGAACTTTTTATTGAAACACATTTAAAAAAATATCTCAATTTTACTGATTCTTCTTATAATGATCTGTTGAGACGTACGGAAGACAAACGAGAACATTCATTTAAATTCAAAATAAGTCAAAGTGAAATTGCTAAAAAAATTAGAAGTGTACTCAGAAAAAATTGCCCTTCCACCTACAAAAGTGAATATATAGTACCACGTGGAAATGAATCTACCGAATCCACAAAAGATACTATATATTGCATTCAAAGAATAACTGAGATTTTTTATGACACATATCCAGAAACACATATGGATAAAGGAATTCTGAAAAAAAACCTAGTATATGTTTTGAGAGTATTAAAATTTTGTGGTGATCGTTCTCATCTTATTTTATCAAAAATAAATAAAATAGCATTTAAAAATAGTAATGGTTCTGATAAACTACGTCCAGAACTATTGTATACTGGCGAAAGACCTCTAAGTATATCAACAATTGCTGAAGAAATAAATGGCGTATTTGAAATATTAAATGTACACCATAATTATTTAAATGAAATTTCTGAGAATAAAAATTCTGAGTTTAAAAAAAAGTTTTTGTTATATTTACCAAAAAAATATATATATAATGAAATCTTTTTAAATTTTGAACCAAAATTTAACGCTTTCAAATGGAATTTAATTAAAAATAATATAGAGTATCTTTCAAAATTGAATAACAATTCTGAAGAATTGAATAACAATTCTGTTTTGAATGAGCCAATATGTACTGTTTATATTATGATTAATAATAGGGAACCAGATAAATATTATATTTATATAAAAGATGATGAATCGATGATACGTAACTTAAATTTTGAAATTTATAAAGTAGAAACTAATAATTTTTTGGAAACTGAATTGTTGGAAAAAAATCAAGAACAAAAAAAAGACACCGAAATTAATTTGATAACCAAATTTCCCGATTTTAAAGACGAAGAAGAAAATATTATAAAATTTAATGACGAAGAAGAAAATATTATAAAATTTAATAACGAGTTTAAAATTTATAAACGTATTATGGATCACGTGTATAATGAAGAATTTTTTGAGCAATTGATTGATGATTTTAAAGAAGACATAGAGAGTAACAATACACCAAAAATAGGAGATTTATATAGTAGTATCACCAACAGTTCTATGGGGTCTTCCTGGATTAAATATTGCAAACCCGGACCGGAGAATGAGTTACCAAGAAACTGTAAAGGGCCAGGGACTACTTTTAACCCATCAGACATTTTTAAATTTTTTCTGTATAAAAATGGTTCTAATATTTGTTCTGCAAAATCCTTTAGTATTTTAACTAGAATAAAGGAACTTTTAATATTTATGGAAGATATTACACGTGACGTTGTAATATTTATGGAAGATATTACACGTGACGTTGTCAAGCCGACTATGAAACCGATTTTGGGGTTTAATTCTGAAACAAACCCGATAAATTCTGTTATCCCAGATGATGCTAATTATCTTAATATACCACCATCATTTAAAGGATTTCCTGAGCTTGATAAAGATTCACTGCATAAATCTAAAAAAAGAGCATGGGAACTTTTAAAAGATATAAGAGAACTTTATTTAAAATTATTTAACAATGATAATAATAATTATCGATCCATTATTTTGAAAGAATGTTACGAAAAAACATTTGATTATATAAAATCTAATTTAAAAAAGGGTTATATATCAAATTTTTTTAAGAATACAATATTATTAAAATTTGAAATCAATGATAAGAATAAATATGAATTAATAATTGATCAAAATAATCTGATTGGTGCCGGACCGCCCCGTACGGACGGGGCCGCATCCGGACGGGGCCGCGTCCTGGAAGGTGTTTGGCGGCGAGGACTACATTTTCCGCCCCGTCCGCCGCCGGCACCGGAAGAACCGAAAGACGAACTTATGGAAGATGTCGCGTCGAAAAAGCGAACAAGTGGACAAATAACAGCACGCGGTTTGAAGAGGACGAAAACATATACATATAACTTATATAATGATCTATGCGATAGTCTCAAAGTCCCTCAAAAATTTTATTTAATA
>MDTC01207210.1_pt1 | contig 12092 bp, 15 predicted proteins | sample 811181 | NCBI WGS metagenome assembly MDTC01 (sample SAMN05326644, study PRJNA326480) | marine metagenome | isolation source: seawater | place: Pacific Ocean: North | collected 2011
AGTATTAATACAGCTCTTGGTAGGATGCGATATGCATTAATTAATCTAAGAAAAGTAATTCAAACGAATAATATTTCATTAAACCAATAATAAAAAATTACATTGGCCGTTATTAATTCGTATATTAAGTGTATGGATTTTTATAGATTTGATGGAAGACTCCCTTTAAAAAGGCTAAAACCTAGTTCAGAAGCTATTAAGCGAATATTAGATTTCTCCTTAAAATATGATAATAAAAAAGAAATTTTAAAAAATTAAATTTTATTAATAATACTTTTTCTTCCAATTTTTTTTGTAATAATATCTTTTTTTATGCTCCATCCTCTCGCTTGACTATATTCTCTTCCATACCAAATTATTTGTAAGTGAAGTTTATTCCATCTATCCATTGGAAATAATCTTTTAGCATCTTTCTCAGTTCGTTTTACGTTTTTACCATTTGAAAACCCCCATCTGTACATTAGTCTGTGTATATGAGTATCAACAGGAAAAGAAGGAACACCAAAGGCTTGGGCCATTACAACACTTGCTGTCTTATGACCTACTGAGGGCAGTTCCTCAAGAGAATATAAATCTTTAGGAACTTTACTATTATATTTATCTATTAAAATCTGAGAAAGTTCGTGTATCCCTTTTGATTTCATGGGAGATAAACCAACAGGTCTTATTATATTTCTTATCTCCTCAACACTCAATTTTACCATTTCTTCTGGGGTTTTGGCTCTTTTAAAAAGAATAGGTGTTATCTTATTTACGCCTTTGTCAGTGCTTTGAGCTGATAGGATTACAGCTATTAATAAAGTATATGGATCTGAATGATTCAATGGTATAGGAACTCTTGGGTATAGTTCTTCAAGCTTATTTATAACAAAAATAACTTTCTCTTTTTTTGTCATTTAAAATTTCGTTAATTAGCTAAAATTTATTGATATGAATATACTAAAAGTAGGAGATAAAGTCTCAGATTTTTCATCTTTAGACCAACATAATAATACTATTAAATTAACAGATTTTATTGGAAAAAAACTAATAGTATTCTTTTATCCAAGAGCAAATACTCCAGGATGTACCGCACAGGCATGTAATTTAAGAGATTCATATGGTGATCTTATAAAGGAAGGATATAGTCTCTTAGGTGTAAGTGCTGATAGTATAAAACATCAAAAAAATTTTTCCGATAAATTTAATTTCCCTTTTTCATTACTATCAGATACCGATCATACGGTTATAAATATTTTTGGCGTTTGGGGTCCAAAAAAATTTAGAGGCAAAGAATATGATGGTATTAATAGAATAACTTTTGTTATAAATGAAAATGGTTTGATTGATAGAGTTATAGATAAAGTAAAAACTAAGGATCACGCCTCACAAATATTACAAGCTTTATCTATCTGATTCAGGAAGGTATCCAAACATTTTATTTTTTAAAATCATATCTGCAATTCCCTCCGGTAGATGTTTTTCCCATCCAGACTCATGGTTTTTTATTTTTCTTAAAATATCACGAGAAAAAATTGATAAATATTTTTCTTCAAAATCAAAAATATCTACAATCTTTCCATTGTACTTAAAAAATTTATAAAATTCTTTCATTCTTGGATGTAACTTTAAATTATTACTATTAATAATTTCGCCATCGTGATTTTTATTTGGATATAGATAAACTTTTAAATTATTATAAAATAACTTCCCAAAAGCTTCTAATATTCCACCACTTAAATCTTTGTAGTATTCCTCATTGAAAATTTCAACAAAGTTGTTTACTCCCATTGTTAGCGCAAGTTGACTCGTTGTATAATTTGAAAAATAATCAACTAATTTATAATATTCCTTAAAGTTTGAAATCATTACAGTATGTCCTAAGGAGCATAATAGTAATGCTCTGTCCATAAAATCCTTTTCATCTATTTGCCCATCAGACATTAAGTTTGATAAGGTAATTTCAAAAATCACCTCACTTTTTCTCTCATCAACATTTGTCTCTTTCAAGAATATTTCAAGAGATTTATTGAACATATCAATATTAACATTAGTTACAGGTCTAAAACTACCTCTTAATGCTAAAATATTTTTTTTATATAATATTCTTGCAGGTAGTACATTATTTCCTTGTGGATTAAACATTACAGCATCAGTCATTCCTAGTTTTACTAATTCTAAACTAATGAGTCTATTATCTACTTCTTTAAATACTGGTCCAGAAAAATTTATCGTATCAATCTCTACTGGGAGAAACCCTTTATTTATACCATCATTATCAATGTAGTCATAGAGATATTTTAAAAGTTTCTTGGGATCGTTATTCTTATAGAAAGCTCCATAGACTAGATTGACTCCCATTAAACCTAAAACCTCTTGTTGTAACCTTGCTTCTTGGTGATGAAATCTAAGATGGAGACTTATTTCACTGAATTCATCTGTGGGAGATGTTTGAAAACGAATTCCCATCCACCCATGACCTTTAAACTTTTTAGCATAATCAATTGTTGCAACTGTATTAGCAAGGGTAAAAAATAATTTTTTTGGATGCTCTTTTCTTGATATTCTTCCTTCCAAAAGATCTGTCTCGTATTTGAGCATTTTATTTAATCTTGTTTCAGTAACATATCTTCCATCATCTTCTTCACCATAAATATTATCACTAAAGTTTTTATCGTACGCACTAATTGTTTTTGCAATAGTTCCGGAAGCTCCACCAACCCTAAAAAAATGTCTTGCAACTTCTTGTCCGGCCCCAATTTCAGCAAAAGTTCCATAAATGTGTTCGTTGAGATTTATCCTCAAAGCTTTGGCTTCAATTGAAGGCCTATTCTCAAAAGGACGATCACCACTAACCTCTAATGACATATTAATAAATTTAAAAATCAAAATTACAAAGATTGTTTTATTTATGAGCAAATTTTTAACTTTGATTTAAATGATTCAATTAACTTTTTTAGGCACTGGAACTTCTCAAGGTATTCCAGTTATTGGGAGTAATCATCCAGTTTGTTTAAGTTCAAATCCTAAGGATAAAAGATTAAGGTCTTCTGTTTTAATAAAATGGAATAATAGAAATTATATTATTGATTGTGGTCCTGATTTTCGTCAACAATTAATCAATAATCCTATTAATAAATTAGATGGTATTTTATTTACACATTCTCATGCTGATCACACTGCTGGTCTTGATGATATTCGACCTTTTTTTTTCCGTCAAGGATTAATTGATATTTTTTTAACTGAGGATGTTTATAAAAATCTAAATATGAGATTTAATTATATATTAAATGACAAAAATAAGTATCCCGGTGCCCCGTCAGTTAATTTAAATATAATAAAGGAAGGAGAGGAGTTTAAATTAAATGAAAATTTTATAATGCCAATTAAAGCTTCACACAATAACCTAACAGTTACAGGTTTCAGGTTTAAAGATCTTGCTTATATGACGGATGTTAAAATGATTGATTCTGAATCAAAAAAAAATCTTAGAAGTTTAAATACACTAATTTTAAGTTGTTTAAGGATTGAAGCTCATCCATCTCATTTAAATTTAGAGGAAGCTTTGGAATTGATAGACGAATTAAAACCCAAAAAAACATATTTAATGCATATAAGCCATTTGTTAGGTTTCCATGATGAAGTTAGTCTAAAATTACCAAAAAATGTATTTTTAGCATACGATAACCTCACAATCTCTAGTTAAATATTTTATGAAAAATAAAATAATATTTTACTTATTAGTTTTTGTTTCAATGATTTTATTTTTTCAAATTATTAATTCGGGTCGAATTTTAAAAAAAGAAGAGGCTCTACTGGATGAAAAGATCAACTCAATTTCAATTTTAAAATCTCAAAAAAAACTTTTAGAGGATCGTTTAAATGAAGAAAGTTATTTTACATTATTTGGAAATCAAAAAGCCTATAATGCTTTAGGGGATAAATACAATGATAGTATAATTTCAAAAATTCAGGATGCTCTCTATGAAACAAATATATCAGAGGAAAGAAAAGATATAATTTCCTTCGAAGACATGGGAGGTGTCTTTTTAATTAACAAAGTAAAAGTATTAAATCATAAATGGATAATTGCAAATTTTTCTAATGGTAGTATATGGGGAGAACTTTTAATAGAATTTAATATTGATGAATTTGATAAAATAAACTTTAAAACCATCGATAATTTTATTTATCCTACAGAGAGGTGACTTTTACCCACTCTAGAAGATCGTTCAGATTTTCTTGATTAATCCCATGTCCCTGATCATACTCTTTATAAAGAATATTTGGATTATTTTTTTTGATTAAATTAAAACTATCTCTAGCCTTTGAAACTGGAATCATTTGGTCTGAAATCCCATGGGAATTAAAGACAGTTAAATTAAAAATTTTATCTAGTGGAAGATCTATTAAATCAGGAATAATATATCCACTCAGTGTAACAGCCCTTCTTATTATTTCAGGATAATTTACTAAAAGGGCCCAACTAAGAATACATCCTTGACTAAACCCAATTAATGAAACATCTTTTTTATTAATATTATAATTATTTGTTAATAATTGAATTGACTGATAAATTAATTTTAAAGAATTTTTAGCTTCTTGAAGAATAGTATATTCATTTATTAAGTTGCTATTTATATTGCTCCATGCATATCCACCTATAGGAAGATTTATTGGAGCTCTGAGAGAAATTATAATATAATCGTCAGAAAAGTAATCTGCGAGGCTAAATAAATCATCCTCATTACTTCCATAACCATGAAGTAATATTAGACAAGGACTTAGTTTATTAGTATTATTTGTTTTTATCTTAAACTTAAGTGGAATTTCATTATTATTTTTCGTCATTAAGAGATAAAATTGAGTTGTTTATGCTTCCAAAAACAGTTCCTTTAATATTTTGATTTATATATGTACAATTATTTGATGTTGATAAAATATATCTATTACTAAATTTTCCAGTTTTATTTGGGTCAAATAGGCTTAAATTTGCATGATTTCCAACTTCAATAGTTTCATTTTTGATTTCAAAAATATTTTTTCCTCTATTTAAAATTTGTATTGTTTTTTCGATTGGAAAAATAGAATTAAGTAACGGGAAAAAAGCTTCTAAACCAATACTTCCGTCGGCAGCTAAATTAAAATCTAGATTTTTAATTTCAGTATTTTTTGGCTCATGCATTGATGTAACACAGTCGATTACACCAGAAAGAACCCCTTTTCGGAGACTTAAACGATCCTCATTCGTTCTCAATGGGGGTAAAAATTTATAATTAGAATCAAAATCACTGATTTCTTTATCAGTAAATAATAAATGAGGTAAACCAACAGAGCAGCTTATATTAAGTCCAGATTTTTTTGCACTTTCAATTATATCAACAGACTCTTTAGTTGTTATGTGTGAAAAGTGCATTTTACCTCCGGAATACTCTAAGATTTTAATATCTCTTAATATTCGCGTAGTTTCAGCTATTTTACTAATACCATTAAGTCCGTGATTTAAGCTTGTAATTCCCTCATTTACATTTCCATTTTGACTTAAGTATTTATTTATGGGGTATGAACATATTATTCCATTAAAAGTTTGAGAATATTCCAGAGCAATTTTAATTAGGTTTGCATTTTCAGTTGATTTTTTATAATCACCAAAATATATTGCACCAGCTTTTTTTATATCATACAGAGAAGCAAGTTTCTTCCCTTTAGCTGATTCAGTGAGGTTACCAATTGGATATAATGTTGTCGTGTAACCTATACTTTTATTTTTTAAATGACTCACTGCGCTATGGCTGTCTGAAAATGGAATCAAGTCTGGGTTTAATCCAATAGATGTAAAACCAGATTTTGCTGCAACCTTAAGACCATTATCCAGTGTTTCTCTCTCCTCGTAACCTGGTTCTCCAAATGAAACTGATGGGTCAAACCATCCTCTGGAAATATGGAGATTTTCTTTTTCTATTATTAAATCTGATTTGACACTTATTTTGTCATCAATTTGTTTGATGATACCATCTTCAATTAAAAATGAAAGCGTTTTGCAGTGCAACTCGCTGCTGCTATCAATTACTGTAGCATTTTTAAGCAAAATTTTCATATTCTAATGAACAGAAGTAAATTTTTTTAGCAATTCAAAAGTAGTGAAAAACTATGATAGAATTATCATTAGGTTTTTATTTAAAATTTTTCATAAACTCCTAATCCAAATAAAGCAAAATCTAATTTAACAGGATCGGTTGGTATTATTGATTTTAAAACATTATCTAGTTCAATTACAGCTTTATAATCATTTTGTTTTCTTTTTAATATGCCTAGTTTTCTTGCTACATTACCTGAATGAATATCTAATGGGCATGATAGCTCATGAGGTTTAATTTTCTTCCAGATTCCAAAATCTACTCCATTTTTATTTGTTCTTACCATCCATCTAAAAAACATATTAATTCTCTTGGCTGCAGATCCCTTCGAAGGATTAGCAATATGTTTTTCAGTTCTTTTTTCATGAGGGTGTCTAAAAAACTTATTATGAAATTCAGATTGCATTTCTGCGATAGTTTTATTTGGTTGATAAATATAGTTTTCAAGTGTTTTTTCTTTTAGATAAATTATTTTGAGAGTTTTAATAAAATAAACCAAGTCTTGGCCATTAAAAGTTCTATGTTTAAAGTCTTTGATAGTCGCTAAGTCTCTTGAAGTATGGTTTAAAATAAAATCATGGGGATAGTTATGCAGTAATTTAATTATATTTTTTCCGCTATTTATAATCGATTTTCTATTGCCCCAAGCAATAACTGCAACAAGAAAGCCTATTATTTCAATATCTTTTGAATTTGAAAAATGATGAGGTATTTTGATTGGGTCATTTTCAATAAATGATGGAGATTCGTATTTTTCTGCTTTCTCAATCAAAAACGAAAAAATATCTTGTCTATTCATCATAAATTAAACCGTCTTTGATGGTTATTTTTCTATCTGATTTGTCTGCCAGATTTTCATTATGAGTAACAATAACAAATGTTGATTCAGTAAGATCTCTCAACTTAAAGAATAGATCATGTAATTCATTTGCATTTTCAACATCAAGATTTCCACTTGGTTCATCTGCAAAAATTATTTTTGGTTCATTAATTAAAGCTCTTGCAACTGCTACTCTTTGTTGCTCTCCTCCAGATAAATCAGATGGGAAATGATTTAGTCTATCTGATAATCCTAATTTAACTAATAACTCTTTAGCTTTATTTCTTGATTTCGCATTATTCTTATTTCCGATCCACGCAGGTAAACAAACATTTTCTAGGGAGGTAAATTCGGGGAGTAACTTATGAAACTGAAAAATAAAACCTAAGTTTTTATTCCTGAATTTTGCTAGTTCATTTTTATCAAAATCGGAAATATCAATATCGTTTAATTTAAGTCTTGTTTTTTCATTTTTATCTGGCGTAGAAAGAGTCCCAAGTATCTCTAATAAGGTAGTTTTTCCTGCTCCTGATGGTCCGCTTATGGTTACTATTTCTCCTTTTTTAACTTCAAGATTGATTCCCTTGAGAACTTCAATATTGTTAAAAGTTTTATTTATGGATACAGCCTTAATCATAAGAACATAAAATTAATTTATTTTTTATAATAAATACTCATAATATATATTTGTTAAAATTTAAATTAAATTAGAAGTGTTAATAAAAATTATTTAATGAATAAAAGAGCTTATTTTGCAGGTGGTTGTTTCTGGTGTACAGAAGCAATTTTTATGAGAATTAATGGTGTTAGAAATGTTGCTCCTATTTATGTTGGAGGTAAAACTAAAAATCCTACTTATGAGGAGGTTTGTAGTGGCTTAACGGGACATGCAGAAGGAGTTGAGCTTGTCTATGACTCCAAAATCATTGATTACAAATCTTTAGTGATATTATTTTTTTCAACTCACGATCCAACTACAATTAATAGGCAAGGAAATGATGTTGGGACACAGTATAGATCAGCTATTTTTTTTAAATCTAATGATGAAAAAATAATAATAAAAAATGTAATTACTGAGCTTCAAATTGAAAATATTTATGAGAAACCCATTGTTACAGAAATTTCATTAATGAATGATTTTTATCTAGCTGAATCACTTCACAAAAATTTTTATGAAAATAACTTGAATCATCCATACTGTCAGGCTATAATATCTCCTAAAATTAAAAAGTTACTAAAGAAACATCAAAAATTTCTGAAGTAGTTAATTAAATTCTAAATCCCATTTTTCGAAGTATTTTTTTTTCAAATTCCCAGAAAAAAGTAAACTGAAAAAATATTGCTCCAAATATTATTAATAAAATTTGGTATACTGGAAAAATAACTACTAATCTTAAAATAAAATAAAGAACATTTCCAAATGGAATATCAGAAAATAAATTTGGAGATATCGAAAAAAAATTAAGTATTGGTTTTCCAACAAAAACACTTGCAGACCCAGTTATTCCGAAAACAACAAAGATTATCAAAAACTGAAAGTTTGATTTAACTCCCCACTTATTTTTTAATTTTTTAAACACAATAATATTATTTAAAAATATCTTTTATTTGATTTGCAAGTTCCAGTCCAATTCTATCTTGAGCTTCCTTAGTAGCTGCACCAATATGAGGTGTAAGAGAAATTTTTGGATTCATTAATATTTTAATTTCAGGTTTAGGTTCGTTCTCAAAAGTATCAAGACATGCAAATGATATTTTTCCTGAGTCTAGTGCTGATAATAGAGATACTTCGTTAATGACTCCACCTCGAGCTGCATTAATAATTGCAGATCCATTTTTCATTAAACTTAATTCTTTTGAATCAATGATGTAGTTTTTTTGTGCAGGGACATGAAGAGTAATAAAATCTGCTTTTTTTAACAATTCAACTTTAGTTATTGTTTTTATTTTAAATTTTAAACTCTTGTTATCTGTAAAATTAATTTCAATATTTACTTCATCATGATATTCGTCACAGGCAACAACATTCATACCGATACCAATAGCTATTTTTGCAACTTCTTGTCCTATTCTTCCTAGACCAATGATCCCTATTGTTTTTCCTCTTAATTCCAAACCTTTTGAGTAATTTTTCTTCAACACCTTAAAGTTTGATTCCCCTTCTAAAGGCATGTTTCTATTAGAGTCATATAAAAATCTTACCCCACCGTATAAATGAGCAAAAACAAGCTCAGCTACTGATGCAGAGGAGGCTGCTGGGGTATTTATGACATGTATATTTTTATTTTTAGCGTATTCTACATCTATATTATCCATCCCAACACCACCTCTACCAATGAGTTTAAGATTTGGGCATGAATCAATTAAATCTTTTCTTACTGTTGTTGCAGATCTAACTAAAATTGCTTCTATAGAATTAGTATTTATATAATTAACAAGTTGTTCCTGAGCTACATTATTGGTGATTATATTAAAACCATATGATTTTAGTGCATCAATTCCTGATTGGGAAATACCATCATTAGCAAGTATATTCATTATAAATTGTATTTAGTTTTTTTCTAATTTTTTCATACACAAAACAAGTTCCTCCACACTTTCAATTTTAAGTGCATTGTATATTGATGCTCTATATCCACCAACTGATCTGTGGCCATTTAACCCATTTATATTATTTTTCATCCATATTTGATCAAATTCATTTTTTCTGGATTCATCATTCAGTGTAAATGTTGCATTCATGTGACTTCTATCGTTAATCTCCGCAAAACCATCAAAACATGAGTTTCTGTCAATCTCATTATATAACAATTTAGCCTTCTCTTCATTTAATTTTTCAATTTCTTTTAAACCTCCTTGCTTTTCAATCCATCTTAGATTAAGAAGTGTTGTGTAAACTGCAAAAACTGGAGGTGTATTAGACATGCTCCCAGCTTTTATGTAACTGCTGTAATTAAGCATAGTAGGAATATTTCTTGAAACTTTATTTAAAATTTCTTCTTTAAGAACTACTAATGTTACTCCAGCGGGACCAATATTCTTTTGTGCTCCAGCATAAAAAACATCAAATTTAGAAAAGTCGATTTCTCTTGAAAAAATATCAGAACTCATGTCTGCTATTAATGGAATCGATGTTTTAGGAAATGTTTTGTATTGAGTACCAAAAATTGTATTATTTGTAGTAATGTGTAAGTATTGAGCGTTAATAGGTATTGTGTAGTTCTTGGGTATGTAGTTGAAATTTTTCTCTAAAGATGAAGCTATTTCGTTAACTTCACCCAAAAGCTTTGCCTCTTTTATTGCTTTAACTGACCATGTTCCTGTATTTATGTATGCTGCTTTGTCCTCAAGTAAATTGTATGCAGCCATAAGAAATTGCATACTTGCACCCCCTTGAACAAAAATTGCTTTATATCCTTTATTTTTGAGTTTAGTAAGTTCCAAAACTCTTTCCGTAGCCTCTTCCATGATTGCAATAAACTCCTTGCTCCTGTGAGATATTTCAATCAATGACAAACCAATATTATCTAATTCTATTATAGATTTAGATGCTTTAATTAAAACTTCATCAGGTAGAACCGATGGCCCGGCACTAAAGTTGTGTTTTTTCATATTAATTTTAAAATGCAAATATCAAAATTTAGAGTTTAAAAATCTTCTCTAAAAATTTATTTTTTAAACAATATTAACTTAATGAGTGTTAGTAACTGTCTTATTTATAAATTACTCAAAAAACTTAATGTATTAATTCCATCTGCATAATCAACTAATTTAGGTTTTTGAGAATTACCAAAATTAAATTCACCAGCTTTATTTTTTTTTGAAACAATACATTGTATTTGATCATGGTCATTAAATAGTATATCATCTAGCTCTTTTTGAGATCCATACTCAGTAATGTGTGCTGAAGATAGTGGAGCTTTAAATTCAGAATCATATTTTAAAAGAAAAAATCCATTATCTAAAAATTTAAATTCACTCATTAAATAAACAGCTTTATTATAATCATAATTATTGGCATATTTTGATGATTCCATGACATGTGAAAAACTGTATAGACCACCAAAAATATTATTTAGATCATAATTTTTTGGAACAAATATTTTTGATATGTTTCTACATCCAAGTCCATAATGGCATAAAATATCATAACCTAACAATTCTAAATCTTTATTTGATTCTGTTCCATTAATTATTGCAACTCCAGTTTTATTTTTTCTAATAATATTGGGAACATTAGAAAAATAATAATTGAAATATCTTGCTGAGTTATCACTTCCAGTGGCTATAGCAGCATCAAAACTTTGAAATTTTTTTTCGGTAAAACTAATTAAGCCCCTAGTTTCAGGGCACTCGTTTTCTAAAAAATGAATTGCATAAGGCAATAGATAAGTATCTTTTGTTGATAATTTAACTAAGGCTTTATGTCCAAGAAACCATATGCAAAGTAAATCATGTAATCCTACAAATGGAATGTTTCCTGCCAATATTAAGGCAATTTTTTTTGATTTTTCAACAATAGAATAATTTCCCGTCCATTTTTTTATATCCTCTTCAACCAGAGCTTCACCCCAGTTAATTGCAGCTGAATCAACATTCCATTTTGTAAACCATCCATTTTTATTTTTTGATTTTATTTGAAGATTCTTGTATGTAATATTTGATTCTTTTTCAGAAAACCAATTTCCAAGTTTTATTAAAGAATTTATTTTTTTTTCTCTTAAGCTCATTTTTTTGTTCAATAGAGTAATAGGATGTATTTTTGCAAATGTAAAAACAAAATTTCTATGGCAATTATTATTACTGATGATTGTATTAATTGTGGGGCATGCGAGCCAGAATGCCCAAATACGGCAATATACGAACCCGGGGATGATTGGAAATTCAAGGATGGGACCTCTCTTGTTGGAAATTTTGTACTTCCAAACGGTAAAACTTTTGACTCAGAGACCCCGCAAGAACCAATTTCTGAAGAGTTTTATTACATAACTCCTGATAAGTGTACAGAATGTAAAGGTTTTCATGAAGAGCCCCAATGTGCTGCAGTATGTCCAGTGGATTGTTGCATTCCTGATGAGGACATCATAGAAACTGAAGCAGAGTTATTATCCAAACAAAGTTTTTTACACAAAGAATAGCATATGAAAGCTGGGATA
>MDTC01127429.1_pt1 | contig 12091 bp, 10 predicted proteins | sample 811181 | NCBI WGS metagenome assembly MDTC01 (sample SAMN05326644, study PRJNA326480) | marine metagenome | isolation source: seawater | place: Pacific Ocean: North | collected 2011
GTTTCTCCTAATCAGTGCACACTGGTTCCTGATGAGCCAAGTCAGCTAACATCGGACCACGGCTGGCAAATTGCAAGGAACCGTGCACTGTTGGGAGACGCAACTGCTAGTCTTCGGGAAGCTAGAATTCGCAGTAGTCTCTTCCTAGACCCAATACCTGATCTACTAGATGAGGTGCAAGAGGTCGGTGCGGATAGAATCGAATTATATACTGAAGAATATGCATCAAGATTTGGTGCTCATGAAGAGAATTTGGTCTGGCAGAAATACTCGGATACAGCAAAGCGGGCGGCAGAACTAAACATTGGTGTAAACGCGGGCCACGACCTTGATTTGAAAAACTTAGCTCGTTTTCTCGAAATTCCCGAAGTTTTGGAAGTATCCATTGGTCATGCACTAGTGGTCGAGGCACTTGATCAGGGTCTAAATTCTGTTATCAAGCAATATCTTGAAATAACTAACCGTTAACATTACAGAATTTTCCGTTAAACTTATCTGGCTTACAAAAGTAAACTTTTTATTTGAGTAGTTTCTAGCCTCCTTGGCTCAGCTAAGAATTTTCAAGCATTGGTAATAAGTGGTACCAAACATTTTCTAATATTATAGATTGTGCTTCAGATTTTGGATGTATACCGTCATCCTGCATTAGCTCAGGATTTTGTGGAATACCATCGATTAGGAATGGTATAAGTTCAACTTTGTCTTCGTCAGCGATTTGGTAGAACAATTCGGAAAAAGGTCCAGCGTAGCGAGGTCCGTAATTTGGTGGAATTTGGATGCCTGCTAGTAGAACTTTGGCGCCGCGTTCGTGAATAAGTTCTATCATTTTTCTAAGATTATTTTTAAGTAAGTCTATTGGTAATCCGCGAAGGCCATCGTTTCCGCCTAATTCCAAAACTACAAGTTCTGGCTTATGGCTGTCTAACATTGCAGGTAGACGTTCCAGTCCGCCGGTAGAGGTTTCTCCACTCACGCTGCCGTTTATTACTTGATAAGGCCAATTTTCCTGCTGAATTTTTTTCTCCAGGAGAGCTACCCAACCCTCCTCTTCTGTCATTCCATAAGAGGCGCTCAAACTATCTCCATAGATCAAGATCGAGCCGATGTCATCATCAGCGCCTTGTACGGGCAAGGAAAAGCAAAAAAAGATGATGGTAACTAGTGGCAAAACCCTGAACTTCATTTCTTAACTACTCTAATTAGTATCATTAACCTACAACACTATTGGACAGAGCTTACACTGTAATAGGTTGGGTGAGTAGAATCTACCATCAGACAGCTAAAACTCTTTGTCGAAATTCGATTATAATAGGACAAATTTTATTGGGAATACTGAGAAGAAATGATTGAAACTAGGGATCTCGTGAAGTCAGTTGAGACTAGCGAAGGAGTCTTAACTATTTTAGATGGTATCAGTGTTAATTTTGAGGCTGGTGAAACCGTAGCAATTGTGGGTGCTTCAGGCTCAGGAAAATCAACCCTTTTGGGTTTGATGGCGGGGCTGGATGGATCGACTTCAGGAGAAATTATCCTCGATGGTCATGAATTATCGACTCTAGATGAAGAAGAGCGCGCGGTGCTGAGAGGCCAGCTTGTAGGTTTCGTATTTCAGTCATTCCAGTTACTTCCAAGCCTCACCGCATTGGAAAACGTTATGTTGCCAATTGAGCTGAAGGGTGATGCCGAGGCAAGAGGAAAAGCCGTCAATCTTTTAGAAAGAGTTGGCCTTTCTGAAAGGTGGCATCATTATCCTAATCAGCTATCCGGCGGTGAACAGCAGCGGGTGGCAATTGCCAGAGCTTTCGCGACTGAAGCAAGGATACTTTTTGCAGATGAGCCTACAGGAAATCTCGATACAGCAACTGGGGCGAAAATTGTAGATCTTATCTTTGAGCTAAACCGAGCCTTTTCCACCACCTTGGTATTAGTTACTCATGATGATCGATTGGCTTCCCGTTGTGATCGACAAGTAAGGTTAGTTGCGGGCAAGGTTGCTACTGGAGACCAAGTTGGAGAAGAAGTCAGTGCGTGATTTAAAGGAAACAAATTTATCGGGTAATAAGCCGCTGAGAAATTTGTTGTCGTTGTCATTGAGATTATTGTGGCGAGATTGGCAAGGTGGGGAGTTACGGTTATTGTTTATTGCGTTAGTTATGGCAGTGACTTCGATCACAGGAATAGCTCTTTTCACAGATCGACTTGAAAAAGCTCTTCTTTTGGAATCCGCAAATATGCTAGCTGCCGATCGTATTGTTAGTGGAAGAGGTGATCTACCTAAAGAGGTTCTTGCCGAAGGGCGTGAGAGAGGTCTTGCAACGGCAGAGATAGTTTCATTTACTTCAATGGTATTTTCGGATGATGGAAATATGTTGGTCGCGGCGAAAGCGGTGACGGACGATTATCCTTTACGAGGCGATGTAATAATTTCCGAAGAGGCTTTTGTTCGTGGTAGGCCAATTCAAAGCGGACCCCCACCTGGGGAAGTTTGGCTGGAATCTCGAGCCTTAGCCGCTTTAGACATCGATATCGGTGACTCAGTTTATGTGGGCGAGGCGCAGTTACGAGTAAGCCAAATTATTGTTACAGAACCGGATCGTGGTGGCGGGAGTATGATGGACAATGCTGGCCCGCGCTTGATGCTAAACATGAGCGATTTGGAGGCTACCAATGTCGTTCAGTTAGGTAGTAGAGTGAGTAATCGATATTTGTTTGCCTCGGATGATGTTGCAGACCTGGATGCTTTTGAAGAATGGTTTCGTGCTCGAGAAGAGTGGCGGGGACGGTATTATATACGCGACATTCGGGATGAAAGTGAAGAGGTTCGAGAGGCATTAGAAAGAGCAGAAAGTTTTTTATTGCTGAGTTCGCTATTTGCTGTACTCCTTGCTGGGGTTGCAATAGCGCTTACTGCTAAGCGATACAGTGAAAGGCATTATGATTATGTCGCTATCTTGAAAACTTTTGGTTGTACTTCCTCACAAATTTCATTCATCTATTTAAGCATTCAGCTCGTCCTTGCGTGCCTAGCAATTCTTTTAGGCTGGTTGTTGGGTTGGTTTATACATGAAATTATACTTGCCGTTTTACAATCCTTGCTTTTTGTCGAGTTACCGGATCCCGGTGTACAGCCTTTTATTGTAGGCGGTTTAACAGCTGTTATTTGTTTACTATCTTTTGCTTTACCTCCGTTACTAGCGCTCCGAGAGACCCCACCATTAAGGGTACTTCGCAAGGATATGAGTCAACAAAAGATTGGAGACAATGTTCCTTATATTTTTGGTATAGCAGGAGCGCTTTTTTTGGTGCTGTGGTATAGCCAAGACCTCATCCTTACCTCTGTTTTAGTTGCTTCTGTAACGGCTATTGCTGTTTTTCTTTCGCTGGTTTCTTATTTTTTCTTACGTTCATCTGGTTCTGCGGGAATGAAGGCAGGCAGCGCTTGGTTACTTGCGATGACGGCCACTCGCAGGCGAAGAAGACAGAACGTTCTGCAGGTGATGGTCTTTTCTATTACGATAATGTCTCTTTTGATCTTGACATTGCTTCGAACTGATTTACTTGAAGAGTGGCAAGCGCAGCTCCCGCAGAATACTCCTAACCATTTCATGATGAATATTACTCAAAATCAGATTCCCGGAATTGAGAGCTTCTTTGCGGAAAATGGTATTCAGGGCAATCAGTTTTACCCCTTGGTTAGTGCTAGAGTTACTCGAGTGAATGGCGATTTTCCTGACCCTGGGGATGAGGCCGAAGTGTCGGTTAGTAGAGCAACACTTACTGAGAATACTTCACTTGAAGAGAGAGGAATTGATGACGTTGATGAATCTTCGGGTAATCCACAAACCGATGCTTTGCCAGTCAACTCGGAGGAGGCTACCACTGGTGGGCGCCGTGTAAGAGGGAATCTAAGTCGACGACAGGTTACTTGGGCGATCGATTTACCTAATGATAATTTGGTGACTGCTGGGGACTGGTGGGGAGACGAATCTCAGCCGGGATATGTTTCCATTGAGCAGGAATATGCAGATTGGCTCGATCTCGAGCTAGGCGACCGCTTAGAGTTTGAAGTGAATCAGCAAATTGTTACAGCTGAAGTTTCAAGCTTCCGAAGTGTTCGTTGGGACAACATGCAGCCTAATTTTTTCATTATTTTTTCTCCTGGCACTATCGACCATATAGGAGCCACCTTTCTTTCCACGGCATTAATGGAAAGGCAGGAAAAGATCTTGCTTAATGATTTAATTCGTATGTTTCCAACTGTAGTTGTGATTGAAATCGACGCGCTTATTGAGCAAATTCAAACAATCATTGCGCAGGTAACTTCTGCTATCGAATTAATTTCTATATTGGTTTTATTATGTGGGGCGCTAGTTCTGCTCGCCTGCGTTAACGCGAGTTTAGATGAAAGGTTTCATGAAAACGCAATTTTAAGAACTTTGGGAGCTGGTAGAAAATTAATTCTCACAAGCTTGTTAATAGAATTCGCCAGCATCGGTCTTGTGGCCGGGTTGATTGCAACAATAGGTGCCGAAGCGAGCGTTTATTATTTGCAGACACAGGTTTTTGAGCAAGAATTTTCATTCCATACCTGGACTTGGTTGGCTGGCCCACTATTCGGTATGCTAATAATTGCGGGCTTGGGTGTTAATTCAACACGCAAGGTTGTTAATATTAGCCCGCTTAATGTATTGCGACGCTTAATTTAAAGATTGAATTTATAGAAATTTTCTAATGTTGGTTCTTATTTGAGGTAAGTAGCTGTCGCCAAACAAGACCAAATGGTTTAGAAGGTGATAGAGGTTATAGATAGGCGCGCGCTCCTTCCAATTGCCATCTATATTTGAGCAATACTCATAACTCTCATAAAATTGTTGATCAAATCCTCCAAACAATTCTGTCATTGCAAGCTCAGCTTCAGCCCATCCCCAATAGACTGCTGGGTCGAGTATCACCGGGTTTCCATTGTGGTCACAATGAACGTTACCTCGCCATAGATCGCCGTGAAGTAATACCGGTTTTTCATCGGGAATCCAATGAGAAAGATTCGCGGCTATGTATTCTAATTGTTTCAGATCCTTTCTTTCGATTAAATTTATATCAAATGCCATAGAGGTCAGATTAAGAATTCGGTAATTACTAAAAAATTCAAAACCATCGACAGTCGTAGTATTCTTTTGCAGTGTAGCTCCGCAGTAATTATCCGAAGAAAATCCAAATTTTGTAAAAGGTTTGTCATGCAGATTGGCCAGGCCTTCTCCAAGTATTTTCCAGTAAGATTGACATGGTCTGCCGTCGCCAAGGTCTTCTAGTAGAATAAAACTTTCATCTATATGGATAACTTCCGGTGTCTTTAATGCTTTGCGTTGAGATAGCGCGCAGAGTCCTTCAGATTCAGCTACAAACATATTAGCCGGTGCTTCTTTGTTGAACTTCAAAAAAACGGACTTTCCAGAATCCATAATTAAGCGGCTGGAGTCATTGATGCAGCCTCCAAAGACTGTTTCCTTTCTAATTACGTTTCCAAATTTGTTCTGACGAAGCCAGCTCGTTACTTTAGAATTCATACTTTCGTTCTACGACACTTGTAGGAGTATTCAATTCTTAAACTTATGAAAGTGTAAGAAATAGATCCATAGGTTATAATCTCTTTCACATAAAATACAACCTTGTCAAAAGCTTATGAAGCGACCCACCATCAATAATATTCTTAATTTTCATGCTGCTATTCCTGCTGTGTTTCTGTCTTTTTGCGCGCTATCACTGCATATTTCAGCGCAATCTTTGAAAGATGTAACTGAAGAAGAGTGCGTTTACGGGGATTGTAATTCTGGTCGGGGGACTATGCGCTTAAAAACATCCTGGGGCCCTGGCGAATATGTCGGCAATTTTGAAGATGGTGAATTTCATGGCTATGGCAGATTAGAAGTTCCTATTTCTTTTACCGAGCGTGCAGTTTATGCTGGTAATTGGGCGAATGGATTTCGGGAGGGACGCGGAACTCATTGGAATGGAGATGGGAAATTATATATTGGAGAGTGGCGCAATAATATGCGTCACGGTTTTGGGTCTTATTTTTTTAACATTCCAGACTGGCAAGAAAACAAGCATACGGAATTTTGGTTAAAGGATAACTATGAGAATTACACCGGCGATTTCGTTGAAGATCATTTTCAGGGTCAGGGTACCTATCGGTGGCCAGATGGACAGAAATATGTAGGTGGCTTCTTTGCCAGTGATAAACATGGCGAAGGCACATTTTTTTATGTAACCGGTACTTCTCGAAAACAATATTGGAATTACGGCGATTTGATTCGTTAAGACTATTTAAAAAATTATTGCGCCGGTAGAATTTCTGTACAATTTTTAAATCTTATAACTTAGCCTCATACAGTCACTAAAGATGGTTTTTATATGGTTACTAGTTTTTTTGAAATATTTAGTGAGATCATCGAATGGATCTAGAATCTTTTAGAAGAGAATACTTGCATGGAGGCTTGAAAAGAGGTGGTCTGGATAGTGATCCCTTCAATCAATTTTCCCTATGGATGCAACAAGCGCTAGATTTAAAGATCCACGACCCCACGGCAATGACTATTGCGACTGTTGCCAATGACGGACAACCAAGTCAAAGAATTGTTTTGCTTAAACATATAGACCACGATGGATTTGTTTTCTATACAAATTATGAAAGTCGAAAGGCTAGTGAGCTTAAAGTTAATTCAAAGATTAGCTTGCTTTTTCCATGGAACATTATAGATCGACAAGTAAAAGTTTGTGGTGAAGCGAAAAAAATCTCCGTCGAAGAATCGGAGAAGTATTTTTCCTCTAGACCTAAAGATAGTCAGTTGGCCGCGTTAGTATCTAAACAAAGCTCTTTGTTGCCTTCTCGTGCGTCACTTCTAGAAAGTTTTGAGTCTCTTCGGGAGGAATATAAGGGGGAAAATATTCCGCTTCCAAGTTATTGGGGAGGTTATCGAGTTGTTCCTCATGAGATGGAGTTTTGGCAAGGAGGAGCCAGTCGGCTCCATGATCGATTTCGTTATATGCGTAACGGAAATGAATGGGAAATTGACCGATTAGCTCCCTAGTGCAATTAACTTGGCTTCCAATTTTTTAGTTTTTTCTTTTCTAAGATTTTCTTTAGGCGGGCATATTGGGGGATGCCGTTTTTATAGATCGGGTAATCTTCGCCTTCGATTAAAGGGGCAAAGTAGCTCTTAGCTTTTTCAGTAATGTGAAAGCCATCAGGAGTAATATAATCTCGAGGCATCATTTTTTCTACGTTAGCAACGTCGGCAAGTTTGGCTTCACCAATTTTCCAACTGTATTTTTTACCCTTTCCTCTTACTATGATAGGCATGACGGAATTTTTCCCTGCTAATGCAAATTCGACAGCCGTTTTGCCGACGCAATAGGCTTGTTCGACGTCTGTCTTTGAGGCTATATGCCGAGCCGACCGTTGCAGGTAATCGGAGACTGCCCAATGAAATTTGTATCCCAATTTGTCTTTTATCATGTTCGCAATGAATGGTGCTACGCCTCCTAATTGTGCATGGCCAAAGGCGTCGGTGCCGCCTGTATCCGTAAGAAAGCTCCCGTCTCTATTTTGGACTCCCTCAGAAACGACAACGGCACAATAACCAAATTTATTTACACATGATTTTACTTTACGCAGAAATTTTTCTTGATTAAAACTAATCTCAGGGAAGAGAATAATGTGTGGTGCATCTCCTTCCTTCTCCGATGCAAGTCCAGCAGCCCCGGCAATCCATCCCGCATGCCTTCCCATTACTTCCATGACAAAAATTTTAGTTGAGCTTTCACACATGGAGGCAACATCAAGTCCCGCTTCCTTTATCGATACGGCAACATACTTCGCAACTGAACCAAACCCAGGGCAGTTATCGGTTAATGGCAAGTCGTTGTCGACTGTCTTTGGTATGCCTATACATGTGACTGGAAAGCCTTGTTCAAGACTATAGTGAGATACCTTGTTTGCAGTATCTTGCGAATCACCGCCGCCATTATATAAAAAGTACCGAATATTATGAGCGCGGAATACATTGACCAGCCGCTCATATTCAGTTTTATTCTCGGAATAAGATTTTAGTTTGTAGCGACAAGAGCCGAAAGCGCCGGCCGGTGTCGTTCTTAAAGAGGCTATTACTTTTGTGGTTTCTTTGTTTGTGTCAATTAGCTCTTCTTTCAGTGCGCCAACGATGCCATTCAGACCCGCGTATACTTTTCCTATTTTTCCCTTATTTTTTCTCGCGGTCTCGATTACCCCACAGGCACTGGCATTAATTACGGAAGTGACGCCGCCAGATTGAGCATAAAAAAGGTTTGCTTTTTTCATAGTTAGTTAATAACCGTTGCTGATCTAAGAATGACATCTTACTTGTTGATGGAGAAGCTTGCTAGTCGGAGGCTGTGATGTAACAATCGTCCACCCAATTATTAGGTGGAAAATATGCAATTAATTGTTGGCATGTCCGGGGCAAGTGGAGTTATTTACGGAATTAGGCTATTGGAAACTTTAAAAGCCGAAAAAGGTATCGAAACACATTTGGTAATGTCGGATTCTGCAAAAATGAATATTAGTTTGGAAACCGATTGGTCGGCTAATGATGTCAAAAAGCTTGCAGATCACGTGCACTCTAATAAAGATATCGCGGCCAATATTGCAAGTGGTTCGTTTCAAACGGTAGGTATGGTAGTTGCGCCGTGCGCTATAAAAACCTTGTCGGCGATTGCAAATTCTTATGCCGATTCTCTGATTGTGCGAGCCGCAGATGTTACTTTAAAAGAATGCCGTCGCTTGGTGCTTATACCTAGAGAGACGCCTTTACATACTGGGCATTGCGAATTGCTTTATAAGGCGAGCCAAATAGGCGCAATCATTGCACCACCTATGCCAGCGCACTACATTAAGCCCCAATCGATTGATGATTTGGTTAACCATCACGTAGGTCGCGTTTTAGATTTGTTTAAAATTGACTCTAGTCTGGTTAAGCGCTGGCAAGGGTCACGTACTGAAAATCTTGTAGAGTAATAACAAATAACTGAGTATCGAATAGGATTGCAACAATTAGTCACGTCTTTTTGATTCTATAGACATAAAGTATTTTCGCTTTTATTCTGTGAGGTTCTTGAATTTCTTTATATAAATTATGTAAGGAGCCTGCCATGTTTTCGAGTAGAGCTATTCTCAAAAAAGTAAATTTTGGATTTTTGATCGCTGCCTTTCTTCTGATTGGCAATGTTTATGGACAAAAGGTTACTAATCCGACAAATGAGCACCCAAACCCCTACCGTACGATAAACGGCTATTTTGATTTGCCTGGCGATAGGTCTTGGGGATCTACTAGTGCCGTTGATATAGATATCGATGGAGAATCTATATGGGTGGCTGAGCGCTGTGGCACAAATAGCTGCGCTACCTCTGATGTTGATTCCGTCATTAAATATGATAAGGACGGAGACATAATAACTTCCTTTGGTGCCGGAATGATTATTTGGCCACATGGAATCCACGTAGATCGACTTGGGAATGTTTGGGTAACTGATGCGCGAGCCGCGACTGCAGCCGAACTATCTGAAAATCCACATGCTGCTGGGAAAGGGCACGTGGTTTACAAATTTAGCCCGGAGGGCGAGTTATTGCTGACCTTAGGCACACCTGGCGTTGCGGGAGACGGCACTGGGCCTTTATTAAATTCGCCAAATGACGTAGTCACAGGACCTGATGGCAGTATCTATGTAGGAGATGGTCATGGTGGACAAGGTGCAAATGCAGATCTTTCTACTGTTGCCCGGATTGCCAAATTTGATCGACATGGCAGATTTTTGGAGTCGTGGGGCTCTATCGGAACTGAACCTGGTAAATTTAGGACGCCACACAGCCTTGCATTTGATTCGCAGGGCCGATTATTTGTCGCAGACCGAGGCAATGTTCGAATTCAAATATTTGAACAAGACGGTACGTTTATTGATGAGTGGTATCAATTTGGGCGATTAAGCGGCATCTATATTGATGCAAATGATGTCTTGTATGCTGCGGACTCTGAATCAAGTGCGACTTCTAATCCTGGCTGGCGAAGGGGAATCAGAGTGGGAAGTGCTATCACCGGGCATGTTTTTTCATTTATCCCAGATCCTGACCGGAATCCTGGTGGGACCAGTGCGGCGGAGGGAGTTGCTGCTGATAGGTACGGCAATATTTACGGGGCCGAAGTGGGCCCGAGACAGCTGGTAAAGTATGTTAGAGAGGATTAAAACCTAGCTGCCAATGTTTATATTATAGAGGGTAGGGAAGATCCTATTTTGGAGTTGAGAGAAATGAGAATATCTAAATATATTTCCGTAATACTGTTCTTTGTATGCATTTCTTCTGGTGCTCAGGACGAAGAAGTAAATTGGGATGCTATAGAGGATGAAACGCTAGAACATTTTCGCGCCCTTTTGCGGTTCGATACCAGTGACCCGCCTGGTAGAGAATTGCCAGCTGCGGAATATTTAAAAGAAGTGCTTGAATCTGAAAATATCCCCGTGGAATTGTTATATAACAACCCTGAGCGGCCTAATGTCATTGCGCGGTTAGAGGGCAATGGCAGTAAAGAGCCATTATTGATAATGGCCCACACAGATGTGGTAAATGTGGATCCGGAAAAATGGACGTTTCCGCCATTTAGCGCAACTGTTGATGATGGTTACGTCTACGGGCGAGGTGCCGTCGATGACAAGGACAATTTAGCTGCAGCGCTTATGGTTATGTTGGAGCTTAAGCGACAGAACGTGGCCCTTGATCGAGATGTCATTTTTCTTGCCGAGTCAGGTGAAGAAGGGTCGGTAGAATTCGGCATTGATTTTTTAGTGAATAACCATTTGGATAAGATAGCTGCGGAGTTTTGCTTGGCAGAAGGGGGTTCAGTAGCGCGCGTCAATAGAGAAGTACAATACGCGGCTGTTCAAACTGTTGAGAAAATACCTTATCGGGTTGATGTTGTGGCAACCGGTGTTGCGGGTCATGGCTCTGTACCTCTTCAGACGAATTCTGTTGTACGCCTTGCAAAAGCGATAGCGTCGATAGCGGAATGGCGGACTCCAATCCGCTTAAACGAAACTACCGCGGCTTACTTTGAGCGCTTGGCTTCGATTTCTCCATCGGATGATGCAGAGCGTTATTTAAATGTCTTGGATTCAGGTCGGGTTAACGAGTCTGTTGAATACTTTTTGGCTAATGAGCCGAGACATGCTTCGATGTTAACGAGCTCACTATCTCCAAATATTTTTGATGCAGGTTATCGGATTAATGTTATCCCTTCCGAATCGCGCGCAAGTGTCGATTTTCGTGCATTACCAGATGAAAATATTAGTGAATTTCTTGAAGAGATTCGAAGTGTTGTCGATGATGAAGCTGTAGAAGTAACTCTAGGAAGCCGGGATACCAGGCCCCCTGGTCAGGCGAGCTTAGATACAGAGGCTTTTGCCGCTATAGAGCAAGGAATAAATGAACATTATGGTGTAATTACATTACCAACTATGAGCACGGGTGCGACGGATATGGCATACCTTCGCAATAGAGGAATTCAATGCTATGGGATAGGTCCAGCTATTGATCGTGAAGATGCCGCGTTGGGGTTTGGAGCCCATAGTGATCAGGAAAGGATACTGATTAGCGAGCTACATCGATTTGTGCGTTTTAATTGGGATGTGGTGATTGATATCGCGGCTGCTAATTAGCGATAATTTTCTTTAATTTTATCTTTAATTAAATGATTTTCGCTGAAATGGTTTCTAGTTTTTTTATAATTTCTTCAGTAATTTTAATGCCTAGCTTAGAAAATAAATAAGACACGTTGCTTAGAGCCTTGGCCGTTGAAAAATGTTGTGAGTCTTGACTTTCTGCGATGCTGGTACAGGACTGTATAAATTCTTGCTGTAATTTCTCGGCCGCTAATTCATCAAGTTTTATACGTTCTCTGAGCACAGTATACTTAGGATCATCACTATGGCTTACGAATTCTGATTTTAATGAGTTGCGAGCATTTCGCAGAGGTTGGACAATATTGTTTTTCCAAGCTGTTGAGAA
>MDTC01112497.1_pt1 | contig 12090 bp, 13 predicted proteins | sample 811181 | NCBI WGS metagenome assembly MDTC01 (sample SAMN05326644, study PRJNA326480) | marine metagenome | isolation source: seawater | place: Pacific Ocean: North | collected 2011
AAATGGTGCCAAAAAAGCTGGTGTAGAGACTGTATTAATTCCTAATCAAAATAAAAGTGATTTGGAAAAAATTAAAAATGGTGAAAATAATCCAATTGATAAAAATTTTAATGTATTATTAGTAAATAATATATGGGATGTAATTAATTATATTTTTAATAAAAATGTTAAAATTAAAAAGTATTAATATTATTTTTTTGATATTTTTTTACATTTTTAATTAATTCATTATAAGCAAATTTAATATCATTATTTTGTTTTAATTCATTAATTTTAGTATAAGCATTTGATCCTTTAAAAATATAATCATCTTCTAATTTAATATTACCATTATTTATTAAATTAGACGCTTTTTTAGCTACATAGTATGGAGGTATTTTTCTTAAAAAATTCATATATATATATATTTATATATATATTTAAAAAAATATTATTAAAATATTATATTATGAAAATTGATAAATATAAACCTGAATTTATTTTTAAATTTAAAAATGATGTTGAAATAGATAAAAGTTATTTTGATGAAATTAAAGAAATGATGAACCATTCTACAGATAAAAAAAATTTTAAAGTTAAAGTATCAAAAAATATATCATTTAATAATAACAAATGGCATAGAAAAAGATTTTTAACTGATGAAGAAAAAATAAAAAAAAAAATTAATTCTTTACTTAATCAGTTTAGTATAAAAAATTATGAAAAAGTAACATTAGATATTTTAAAATTAAAAATTAATAATAATAGTAATTTAGAATACTTAGTTAATATGATTATTTATAAATATAAAAATTATTATAATGATGATATATGGAATTACCTTGTTGAAAAAATTATTTTTTCAAATATTAATAAGTGGAAATTAAATAATAAATTTGTAGCAGAAATATTGTTAAATAAAGTACAAGATGATTTTAACAAAATTATTGAATTTGATTATCAAGAAACATTAGAAAAATTAATTAACGAAAATATTGAAGATTATTATAAAATTAAAAATAAAAATATTGGTTTAATGAAACTTATTTGTGAACTTTTTAAATATAAATTAATTGATGAAGATTTAATTACTTTTATTCTTGAAAATTTAACATTAGATTTAAAAAAATATTACAAATTAGAATTAGGAGTTTCTTTAGTAAAATATTTGTATAAATATATTAATAATGACGAAAGAAAAAAATTTATAGAATTTTTTTCAATATATTTAAAAAATAATAATTTAAATAAAAAAATAAAATTTATGATATTAGATTTTATTGAAAATAAAGAAGAAAATAAGAAAGAAGTAAAAGTAAAAATAGATATAGATGATGATAAGATAGAAACAATTTTAAAAAGTGGTATAAATGATTATATAGAGAACAGTGATTTAATAGAATTTGTAAATAAAATTAGTAAATATGCATTAAATGATGAAATTGGAATAAAATTTATATATTTTTTTATATTATATATTTTAGAAAATGATAATTTAAATACGTCTTTACATTTATTAAATAATTTATTTAATAAAAAAATTTTTAAAGTAAATGTGATTAAGGATGGATTAAAAAGTTTTTATAATGATTATGATGATTATAAGTGGGATTATACTAATATAGATGATGTACTAAAAAAAATATCTAATTATCTAATTGATAAAAAAATTATAGATAAAATTTAATAAATTAAGATAAAGAAAAATTTAATTTTATTATCTTTTTTAAAAGGATAAATTGTAATTTTCTTATTAATATTATTTTTTAAATATTCAAAATTATAATTAAAAGGAATTTTGAAAATAAATATTTTAGCTTTATCTTTAAAATTTTTATAAAATTCAAGTATTTCCATATTTCCTAAATATAATTTCATATTATCATTTTTTTTATAATTTCTTCCTCCCCAAGGAGCATCTATATAAATTACATCTTGTTCTAAATTATTTATTTCATTAATTACATCTCCTAATATAGGATTAATATTATTTTTTTTAAAAACATTAATATTATTTACTAATGCTTTATGATTTATATTTGAAATTTCTATTGAATTAATTTTTTTAAAATATTTAGATAAATAAATTGAATCAGTACCAATATTGGCAGTTCCATCAGTTATTATAATATTATCATCTTTAATATTATCAATAATAATATTTTTTAATAAATTTGATCCTTCTACTTTACTACTACTATAAATACTTTCGTCAGTAAATATTAAATTATTAAATTCTTCTATTGATAAATTATCAAAAATTAATTTTGCATATGAAAAAGATACTTTAATAATATTGTTACTCATAATTTATGATATATTTTTTTCTCTAAATATTTATTTATCATATTTATAGTTATGATAAATAGTAAATTTTTTATTTAATATTTCTTCCATATAAATAACAGCTTGCTTAGGATCATCAACAAATATATTTTTATTTCCCTGAATTTTTTCTATTTCTATAGATTTATATTTCTCGAAATTAGAAATTGGATATTCATGATGCCAAGTTAGAATAGTATAAGGATCAATTACTTTACTAAATATTTCATTTTTATAATTAGGATAAGTATAACAAAAATACATTGCAGCTCTAGATATTTCTCCTCTATATTGCTCTTTAGGATAAAATAATTTATTTTTACAACTTTTTATGAAATATTTATCTCCTACATTATTTTCATATTTAATAATATTACCTTCACCACATAATAATTTAGAATCTTCGTAAAAATTAGGATTAGATATGTATTTATAATTACTTCTATGACTATTTACTTTAGATGGATATAACATTATATTATGTAAATCTTTACTAATATTTTTATTATCTTTAAATGTTGATTGTGGTATTATATGCTCTAGAGTATTATCTCCTTTTTCTTTAATATTATATATATTAAATAATATCTGACGCATTTTATATTTTGGTACATAATTAATATTATTAAAAGCACTTGCATATGATATGAATAAAGCATACATATATATTAAATATAAATACATATATAAATTTATTTAGATAAAAAATTATTTTTTATTTAATACAAAATTAATATTATAATTTACTTTAAATAAAGTATATATTTCTAATTATAAATTTATTAAAAATTTTATAGTTCAGATAAATTAATAATGAATATATTATAAAAATAAAAATAAAATATACCGTAAAAAAAAATTTAATTATAAAATCAATTTCATTATTATTTTTTTTTTTGATCTTATTTTTAGGTTTTCTACAAATTGGGCATAAAAATATACTATTTTCTAAAAACTTTATATAACATTTTTTATGAATATTATATTTACATTTACATTTACTTAATGATTTTTCTTTTGTCTCTATTAAACATATTATACAATCCATTATAAAAAATATCATTTATTATATGTATTATAATAAAATTACTACTTTTGATGATAAATTATTTTATAATGATAAATTAATTCCATCATCTCTTTCAATTAATTCATATATTAATTCTAATACCAAATACGCTATATTCAAACATAAAAAATTAATTATTAAACATAATTTATTTATATTTATTTTTAACAGAGGAAATAAATCAGGCGGAAATTACTTTCATTTCCATTTTCACTATTTACAAAAATTATTACCATTCTTTGACTTAAATAATATTAAATTAGCACTACCACTAAACATGCTAGACTTTCAAAAAGATATTTTATTTAAATTAGTCCCTCAATCTAACATTGAATTTCTTGATATATATCAATATAATTATCAAATTAATAATGCATATATAGGTCATTATGTTTCTCCTGATACTATCCCTACTAAATTATTTGATATTTATCAAAATTTAGGTTCACAATATATCAATAACATCCAAAATGAAAATATAATCTTTATATTAAGAAAAAAATCTATTCATAATGCAGGTAAAAATAGATTCATTATTAATGATAAAGAATTAGACCAATTTATTATAGATAATAATATTATTAAATATTTTTTTGAAGATAAAAATTTAGAAAATAAATTAATTACCTTAATTAATTTAAATCCAAAAATAATAATAATAGAAATTGGTTCCGGAATAACTAATCTGTTATTTATACCAAAACAATACTTAGCTAATATAAAATTTATTTTTATAGATCAAAAATGCTGGTTACTTAAGAAATCTAGAATATATGATATTCTTATTAAACTAGAATTAAATTTTGATATTATAACTTGTATGAATGATATAAAAGATTATGTTGATTTACAAAATAACCCGTATTATCTAAATTTAGAAAAATTAAAATTATTATTATAAAAATTATTAATCATATTTTTTTATTATTAAATCACATAATGATGATACTATTGAAATACATTGATATCCATTTAAACGTGGATCACATTTTGATTGATAATTATCTTGCATATTTTCTATAAATATAGAATCAAAATCAACACACTCAGTAACTAAATTCGGTGTCATTTCTAAATGTAAACCACCTGGTATTGTATTGTTCTCATAATGAATATCAAAAAATAATTTTATTTCTGTCCACACATCATGAAAATATCTTGTTTTTAATCCACTCTCTAACTTTTTTGTATTCCCATGCATAGGATCACAACACCAAAGAACATTAAAATTATTATCCTTCACTACCTTAATTAACCTAGGTAAATGATTCTCTATTTGCTCTTTCCCAAATCTTGTAATTAATGTAATTCTACCATAATCATTATTTGGATTTAACTTTTTTATTAATTTTTTTAATTCAGTATTTGTACATTTTGATGATATTTTTATACCTATTGGATTATTAATTCCACTTAAATATTCTACATGAGGTGAATCTAAATCTCTAGTCCTCTCTCCTAACCATAAGAAATTTCCACTACAACCATAATATTTTTTTAAAACTGAATCTTTCCTCGTTAATGGTGATTCATATTGTAACAATAACGCCTCATGACCAGTAAATATTTTAGTCTGTGTAAAAATTGGATTATCAATATTTATATCTAAACCTTTCATAAACCTTATAGAATTTTTTATTTTTTTAAAATAAGGATTATCATGATTAATTAAATAATTCTCTAATTTCCAATTATCAATATTATGAACTGATGCATACCCACCAAAAGAAAATGACCTTAGAAAATTTAATGTTTGAGTTGACTGATGATATGCTTCTATCATTCTATCCGCTTTTGGATAACGCTCATCTCGATTATAACCATTTATTATATCACCTTTATATGATTCAATAAAATCAATTGAAGTACCATTTGTTATTGTTTCGAAATTTTCTGAACGAGGTTTCGCATACTGACCTGCCATTCTTGCAATTTTAACTGTTGGTATACCATTCGCATATGATAAAAAAATACCCATCTGTAATAATAAACGATACATATCCCTTACGTAATTTGGAGTAAATGTATCAAAACTCTCTGCACAATCTCCTCCCATTAATACAAATGCTTTGCCTTTCGATGCTAAATGAATTTTACTTTTTAAATCATCACATTCATGTCCTGTTACTAATGGTGAATATGATAATAATTTATCTTCAACTTCTTTTAATTCTTTTTTATTATGATAATCTTGAACAAAAATAGTTTTAGATTTTGATTTCCATGAATAAGGTGTCCAAGCATATACTTTTAACGATAATAAAAAAAATAATAAAATTTTAATTATAAAATACATTATATATTAATATAAATTTACTTTTATGTATATTTATATATTATGACATATATTTAATAGAATCTAAATTTTCATATAATCGTCTGTATAAGTAAGGAATCATATCAAAATAAGGACCATATGGAATATAGATATTTACTTTATTTTTAACATCTTTATATTTTTTGTTATTAAAATTTAATAATTTTCCATATTCTAAATTTTCATTATTAAAATATTTTACTAAATCAATTGAATAATTATTATGTGTTGCTATTATATTACAACCATTCTTATTTCGTGCTAATAATTTTATTCCATTATTATAATTATTATCTGTCTCAATTTTATTTATAAATAAATTTCCACTTTTATTATCACTATTCCAATAAGCACCTCTCACTAATTTACATCCTAAATTATTATGATTTTTTAAATCATATCTTAATTCTGTCATTGAATCCTTCCTATACATCTGATAAGTCTTCAATATATTACATTTATCATTATTATGTTCATTTAATAATTCATCAACTATTGATCTATACTTATTATAATCATTATTATTCTCAGCATCTATTAAAATCTTAACATTTTTTTCCTTATACATACTAATTAAGTCATTTATAAATTTTTTATCATAATTTAATGATGATAATTTTAAAGCAATTTTAAATCGCTCATCTAAATATTTATTTATATACTCGTATTCTTGAAATACATCTGAATTACTTTTATTCTCTACAGCATAATTAATTACAGGAATTTGGTTCTTTAATAAAAGTTTCTTTGATAAATTAAATGCATGAATAAATTTATTTCCAGCAATATATCTCATATATCTTATTATATAAAAAAATAATTCTTTAATTTATTTAATTATATTTATAATCACCATTAATTTTTACTTATTAATATAATAATTTTATCCAAAATATATAAAAAAAATAAATGTTTATTATTACTTTAATTAAAATTTATATAGTTAATATTATTATTTTAATTTAATAAATCAATATCAGATGTATTAATAGATGAAGAATCTGAATCTGATTCTATATAATATGATTCTTCATATTGAGTTTGTGTCTCATTACGCCTTGCATTCTGTTCTTTAATTTTATTCAAAGTATCAGAAATATTAGATTTTTCCTCTTTAGTTGAAAATAAATTGATGTAACTTAAATTACTCATATTTTTAATTATACCTTTAAAATCACCTATAAAACATATTTGTTTTTCTTCAGATTCTATAAATATACCATTATAAATATCACCATTATTACAGGTTAAAATTCCTTTAAATTCTTTTGTATTATTATTGAATTCACCATCAAAAAAATCACCATTTTTATTAAGATATTTACATTTACCATTCATTTTATCATTAATCCATTCACAATCATAAATATCGTCATTAAATAAAATAAATTTACTTTGACCATGTTTTTTATCTTCTAACCATTCACCATCATAAACGTTTCCGTTATTATATTTCATAACACCTTTACCATTTTTTTTATCATTTAACCATTCTCCGTCATAAATATCATTATTTTCGTATTTCATTTTACCAAAACCATTTTTTAAATTAGATTCAAAATTACCTTCATATCTTTCATAATCATTATTAATATAATTATATCTATCTCTATTTTGATTTCTAATTTGTAAAATCCCAAATCCATTTTTTTCATCATTCAACCAATTACCATCATAAAAATTTCCGTTTTTAAAAGTAAAGTTACCTTTACCACTTTTTTTATTTTCTAGCCATTCACCATTATAAATATCGCCATTTTTAAAAGTAAGTTTTCCTTCTCCATGTTTTTTATCATTGTACCAATTTCCATTATAAATATCACCATTACTATAGATTAATTCACCTATACCATGCTTTAAATCAATTATCCATTCACCATTATAAATATCACCGTTATTGTACTTCATAACACCTTTACCATTTTTAAAATTATTTAACCATTCACCTTCATAAATATAATTATCACCTTTAGTATATATAATTTTACCATTACCAGAAAATTCACCATTTAATATTGATCCTTGATAAATAAAATCAGTATGTATTAATTTAATATAATCACACGTAATTGGTTCATTACTATCTTTATATTTAATAATTAAATTGTCAATGTTAAATTCTTTTTTTATTAAATTATCTTCTTTCCAATTATTTATTATTTTTTTAACTAAGATATTCTTAATAACAAATTTATCTGGCTCGTGATAATTAAAAGATACATTTTCATGAGTTAACGGTGATTTTCTACTTGAACTAAGCCATTTAATTATATTTTCTTTTTCATATGTATGTCCATCACTAATAATTACTGGATCAATTAATAAATCATGACTTATCGGACAACACAAGTCTTCAGGATAATTATCACATTCTATAATCGCTAAATTATTCATATTTAAAATATTAAATAATATTAATAAACATAAATTATATAAAAATTCAATTTTATTATAATACTTTAAATATTATAATAAGTATTTTTGTCATTACAAAATAAAATTCCTTTATATCTTTTATCATTAAACCATTGGCCTTGAAAAATATCTCCGTTATTATAACACATTTTACCATAACCATTCTTTTTCCCTTCAACCCAATTACCATCATATTTACATTTAATAATTTCATTATAATCATTTGTTTTAAATAATAATAAATTACCTCTACCATGTTTTTGATCATTTAACCATTGACCTTCATATTTACTTCCATCAGACCATATATAAGTACCATAACCATTTCTTTTATCATTTGACCAATAACCAATATATTTACTATTAGGCCAAATATAAATTCCATAACCATGTTTTTTATCATTAACCCAATCACCTTCATAAACAGTTCCATTTAAATAAATTAAAGTACCTTTTCCTTGCTTTGTATCATTTAACCATTGACCATCATAAATATGTGCGGAACATTTAAAAATACCATTACCAAATCTTTTATTATCTTTCCATAAACCAAAATAAATATCACCATTTTTATATTGCATGAAACCAAAACCATTTTTTTTATTATTTATAAATTCTCCTTCATATTTATTTCCTGATTGAATTAAAACACCATTTCCTGATAGTTTACCATTTACGATTGATCCTTTGTAAGTAAAGTTAGGAAGATTTATTTTAATATTATTTGAAGTAATTAATTTATTATCATTTTTATTTTTAAAACAATTATTATCTATATAAAATTCTTTTTTACATTTATTTTTACATTTTTTCACAAAAACATTTTCATTAATAACAATATTATTTACATTACTATTTGTTAAAATAGATTGATTTGTACATATTAAATCATTTATATTATTATAATCAGTAATTCGCTTATCATAAAAAATAACAGGATTTATTAAAATATTATAGCTTACTGAATCATTATAGTATTCTACAAGAGTATTATTTTTCATTTCTATTCATATAATTGTTATTTATATTTTTATAAATTAAATATAAAATATTTTCAATTTTTTATTAAAATTATAAAAAATTTAACTTATATTATAAAGTATTTTTATATTTTTAAAATTCCCAAAAAATCATAAATATTATTACTTAGTATATTTTCAATATTATCTACATTATCACATTCAATAATTATTTCTTTATACCTATTTTTACATTTCTTTTTCAAAGCAATACTATTTTTAGTACCAACATAAGGAAGAAAGATAATTTTATTTTCTTTATATGATATTTTTAACCATATATATATATTTTTATTATCAGTTTCAGATAATTTAATATTATTATTTATAATATCATAATCTTTTTTCAATTCCTCTGAAATTTTATTTAATTTTTCTTTAAAACTGTTATCCATGACAAATTTTATTTGTAAGAGTTAATAAAATTATTTAAGTTAAAATTAATTTTTTTCAATTTTTTTTTTTACTATAATTATATTTTATGTTAAATAAATAAAAAATTAAATTTAAATTATATATATATATATAATGCCAAATTATACTTTATTTTGTGAATTTACACCTGAACAAAAAGATTTAATATTAAAGAATCCACATACTTTACATTTCTTTTGTCATTATTATAATTTAAAAATAATACAAGTTAAAAATGATAATGAAATTATACAAGATAATAGTAATTTTTCATATAAAAATGGTTATACATTTAAAAGAAGTTTCACAAATCGATTTCCTGATTCATTTAATATAACTTATGATGATATTAAAAATATGTATTATCAAAATACTATAAAATATAAATTAGATAAAAATTTTCCTAAATTAGATTATCAAGACAGAAGACATCGTCCAACTTCTACATTACATACTGGACAAATAAAACTATTTCTCACTACATTACAATTTATGACTAATTATATACCTAAAAATAAAGAAGTTCATATACTTTATCCTGGATCTGCTTATGGTCAAAATATATATTTATTATCAAATTTATTTCCTAATTGTTATTGGTATCTTATTGACCCCAATCGTTTCTATAATAAATTACATAATAATAATAAAGTATTACATATGTCTAATAAATTATTCACAAATAAAGATGCAGAATATTTTAAAAAATTACTTAAAAATAAATTTACTGTATTTATGTCTGATATTCGTAATCTTGAAACATTTTCAAATAGGGATACAAAAGAGATTGTAATAGATATAGATATGAGATTACAATATAATTGGAGTAAAATATTTAATGCTGACATTAGTTTTCTTAAATTTAGAATTCCTAGAGCATCAAATGAATATAAATATTTAGATGGTGAATTGATTATTCAACCATTTGCTCCAAAAACATCTACGGAAACTAGACTTATTGTAATGAAAAATGCAAAAGATAAAATTTATTATTTAGATGATTATGAAGATAAAATGTATTATCATAACAGAATATTAAGAGTTTGTAATTATAAAAATTTACATAATTATAAAAACAAATATTTTTGTAATTGTTTTGATTGTTCATCTTTTTTTTTAATTATTGAAGATTATTTAAAAAAGAATAATATTGATTTAACAGTCTATACTTTAATTGAAAAAGTATTTAAACATTTAGATTATTATAATTTTTTTAAAATTAGTTTTAATAATATAATAAATAATATTAATTAATATATATATTAAATTATTTTGTCATTTTTTATAGAAGAACAGAAAATATTAAATAAATATTATGAAATTACAAATTGTTTAGCTAATTTATCTTTTTTTATTGCAACTGATGTTATTTTTGGATTTTTTCTTAAATCATATGATGAATATTGTAACGAAAATCCATTCTGATTTACAGCTTCAAATACTACCTCATAATTATTTTTTAAATCGTTTGAAACATACTGCAGTAATAAACCATTGTTTTTTATTAAATTTAACATAAATTTTTTATCATTTTTTAACTCATTAGATGCATAATGCAACGAATCTCCATTTATTTTTACTGCGGTTGTAACAATATCTTTATCATTTTTTAAATTATTTGATGCATATAAAAGACTATTTGGATATTGTTTTACTGCTTCTAAAACAATATTTTTTTCATTTTGAAATTGTTCTGGTGTAAAACATAAAACATTACCATTTTTTTTTACTGCTAATAAAACTATTTCGCTATCTAATTTTAAATCATATGGTAAATATTTGTATAGCGCACCAGTAAATTTTAATGCTTTTTTTATAAAATCTTTGTCTCTTTTTATTTCATCTAAAGCATATATTAATGAATAACTATATTGTTTAATTGCTTCTAATACAATTTCTTTATTTTTTTTTAAAAATCTTGATGCATATTGTAATGCAAGACCATTATTTTTTACAGCTTCTAAAACAATATCCTCATCTTCTTTCATTTCATCTGAAGCATTTACTAAAGTCATACCATCATTTTTTACTGCTTCCATTATTATTTTTTTATCATTATTGAAATTTTTTAAATATTTTAATAATAAACCATTATTTTTAATAACTTTTAAAATAAAATCTTTATCATTTTTTAATTTTTCAGAAATATATAAAAATGAATTATAATTACTATTAATAGCTGTAATAATTATATTTTCATTATTTTTTAAGTTATCAGATACAAAAAATAATGCTTCACCATTTTCTTTAACAGCCTCCATCACTACATTGTAATCATTTTTCAGAATATCAGATGCAAATTTTAATGCTAGACCATTTTTTTTTACAGCTTTTAATACTAATTCTTTATCTCCTTTTAATAATTCTGATGCATAAACTAACGAATAACCATCCTCTTCAATTAAATCTAAAATTATTTCTCTGTCATTCAAATTATATGACATATATATATATTTATAAAAAAATATTTGAATTATAACATATAACTTTCTCTCTTCACAAACTTATTTGACTGAATAATTATATCATTTAATTCTTCACTTAAATTATCG
>MDTC01214788.1_pt1 | contig 12090 bp, 14 predicted proteins | sample 811181 | NCBI WGS metagenome assembly MDTC01 (sample SAMN05326644, study PRJNA326480) | marine metagenome | isolation source: seawater | place: Pacific Ocean: North | collected 2011
AACGGCGAGTGACTTTCCGTCATTCACGATCAGTCCGACCCTGGGCACCGATCGAGTTTCGAGAGAACCAACACATTTTATGAGAGAAATCATCTCTCAGCAGCAGCTATTTGTTTTTTTTGATCTAACTCCATCCACCCCAACACCAGCCCTTGCGTAGCGTTCAAACAACACCTTGCGGCGAGCTCGAGCGATGCCAAGCGACACCCCGTCCCATGTGGCCGTCATCGGAGCTGGCTGGGCTGGTTGGGGCGCGGCCAAATCTCTCTGCGAAGCAGGAATACGCGTAACTTTGATCGACGCGATCAGTGATCCAACGGGCAGCACGCCAATCATCACCAAAAGCGGTAAACCGTTTGAGGCCGGCACCAGGGGGTTTTGGAAGGATTATCCCAATATCAATGCCCTAACAGAAGAGCTGAAACTCGGCACAATTTTTACCGACTTCACCACCAGTGCGTTTTGGTCTCCCGATGGGCTAGAAGCAACAGCCCCGGTTTTTGGGAAAGAAGCAGCTTGGCCAAGCCCGCTCGGGCAAATAGCTGCCACGTTTACAAACTTTAAACGACTTCCTCTTCAGGACCGGTTGAGCATTGCAGGATTGCTTTATACAATTTTAGACCTTAATCGAAATGAAAAAGTTTTCATTGAATACGATAAACTCAGTGCTCAAGACTTATTTGTCAAGCTGGGAATTAGCAAGAGATTAATTGACGATTTCCTACGTCCGACTTTACTCGTTGGCCTTTTCAAGCCACCAGAAGAATTATCAGCAGCCGTCACAATGGAGCTGCTGTATTACTACGCACTTGCCCATCAAGATTCGTTTGATGTTCGCTGGATCAATTCAAAAAGCATTGCAAAACATATTTTTGAACCTCTCAGCAAACGCTTAATCGCTAACCATGATCTTCGCGTGATGGGAGGAACCCTGGCAACAACATTGGCCTTTGCCTCTGGAACCAATCAGATCAGCAGCGTTGGAATCAAGACCCTTTCAACGGGAAAACCCGATGTGATTCAAGACATCGATGCTGTCGTTCTAGCCGTGGGTGCCAAAGGCATCCAATCGCTGATGTCTCAATCTCCTGAATGCCGAGAAGCAGCACCAGAACTCGTTGCGGCTGGATCCCTCGGCACCATTGATGTTGTCTCAATACGTTTGTGGCTCGATCGCTATGTACCCATTCCCTACCCAGCCAATGTGTTCTCTCGTTTTGAGGCCTTACAGGGAGCAGGAGGAACTTTTTTCATGCTCGATCAACTGCAAAACAGTGCAGAGCAAGACCTTTGGGGTGGCCATGATCCGCAGGGCTCAGTTGTTGCAAGCGACTTCTACAACGCCTCCACCATTGCACTGATGAACGATCAAGACATCATCGATTTACTGACAAACGAGTTACTGCCCATCGCTGATCAAAGATTCAAGGCCGTAACGGTGGTTGATTACGAGGTTCGACGCTATCCGAACTCTGTGTCACTGTTTTCCCCAGGAAGCTTCCTTCAACGGCCACCCCTGGAAACCTCCGTGAGCTCGATCGTCTGCGCTGGTGACTGGGTACGCATGGGCGATAAGGAATACGGGGCAAAGGGGCTGTGCCAGGAAAGAGCCTATGTGTGCGGCTTAGAGGCTGGGAATTCACTACTCAGGCGCGAGATCATCGAAGGAACTGTCCATTCAGGGTGCCAACAACATCCCGTTATCCCCATTCGCGCTGACGAACCACAAGTTGTTGTCGGTCGCACTATTAACAAAATAGTGATGGATCAACTCGATCTCTTCGGATTAAAACTACCCTGGCTTCGCTAACAATAATTATAACAAGTGTCAAAACACTAAAAGGGGAAAAGTGCTCAACAAGCCCTGTTCAATTAAGTTATCAATCCGCTTACTTTGAGCTAATTCAGCGACGACTAGAGCGCAACAACGACACAATCAACCACAGACCAAACAAAGTAGCCCCAACAAACAAACCCTCACTGACATCCCTTAAAAGAGGTTGCTGAGCCAAGGTCGCCATCACTGTGGCACTGAGTAAAAGAGAGGCCACGAGAATCGCCAGAGACACTCGTTGCGACAACTGCTCCAAACTGGAACGCACAGCATCCAGGCCCTCAAGCTGAATCGCAAACACCAGTTCGTCACTGCTAAAACGCCGTAACACTTGACTCAGCTGACGCGGTGAATCGATCGTGAGATTGCGTAGGTCAAGGCCAAACTGCATGAGCCGCTCCTGAGGAAGCATTACGGCACGAGCTAGTAACTGAGCCACCAAGGGCTGCATCTCACCGGTGAAGCTGAAGGCCGGATTTAAAGAGTTACCCACCCCCTCCAAATTGGTGACCGACTTCACGAACAATCCCAAGGTCCCCGGCACCCTTAATCCTGAACGATTCGCCAGCTGCAACAAAGCAGCGAGGAACAGCGCGAAATTCAATTCCTCTAACGGCTTTGAAAAACTCTTTGCAATCAGCTGATCGAGCTGTCGCTGTAATTGCTGGCGATCAACTTTCACACCCCTCACGGGAGGGGCAATCTGCTCCAACACATCCGTGGCACGCGCACCGTCCTGGTTGATGAGCGCCAGAACAAGATCAAGCAAGTTACTGCGCGTGCGCGGATCAAACAGACCCACCATCCCTGCATCCAGCAAAATCACCTTGCCATCTGCCAGCACTTTCAGATTGCCAGGGTGAGGATCAGCATGAAAAAACCCCTCCACAAAATATTGCTCCACAAAAGCCCCTAAGAGCGCTGTCGTTGTTGCCTCAAAACCAGGCCCCTCCTCAAGGGCCTTTTTTGCCTCAGCACTCAGGATGGGGGCCCCCTCGATCCACTCGAGCACCAACACAGTTCGGCTGGACAACTGCTGCACCACATGCGGCAGACGGATCTGTCCTTCAGGAACAAAGCTGGATGCATCCAAACAGCGCTGCAGGCGCAGGGTATTGGAGGCCTCAATTCTGAAATCAAGCTCGCGCACCAAAGCCTCCAGCACCTGATCAGCAAGACCAACAAAGTCGTAAAGGCTGCCGAGAGACGTTGCTGAAGCGAGATAAGCGATTTTGCGCAGCAAGCGTCCATCCTCTTCAACCTGCGCAGCGATCCCTGGACGCAACACCTTCACCGCCACAGGGCCGATGTCCGGCAAGATCGCCTTGTAAACCTGCCCCACACTTCCAGCCGCAATCGGCTGGTCGATAAACGTCGAAAATGCCTCCTCAACTCCGCAACCAAGCTCTTGCTCCAGTTGCGGTCGCAATTGCTCCCATGGAACAGCCGGAACATCCGACTGCAATTGACTCAAGGCCTCGATGTAATCCTCTCCCAACAAATCGGGGCGTGTACTCAACAGCTGGCCGAGCTTGACGTAGACCGGACCCAACTCCGTCAGGATGTTGCAAAGGACCGAGGGCAAAGGCAATCGCGTCTCGGATGTGTCGCCACGATTGAGGAGCTGAGAGAGGAACGACCACTCATGACGCGAGACGATTCCAACGATCTCCAGGGCTCGAGACGAACCGTCGAACACCGAAAGAACAGACATCGGCGTAGACCCTGACATTCATCCAAAGTTTCACCGAAATCGCAAGGCTTGGCAGCCTTTTCAACTCAAAACAGGCCGATCAGGATCAAAACTGCTCAAGGAAGCGCAGATCACTGGTGTAAAGACGGCGGATGTCGTCAATGCCATGACGCACCATGCAAAAGCGCTCCACTCCAAGACCTGCAGCAAAACCGCTCCAGCGTTCGGGATCGAGTCCTAAGCCTTCAAGCACAGCCGGATCCACCATTCCGCAGCCCATCACTTCAAGCCAGCGACCCCGCCATTGAACATCCACCTCAGCTGACGGTTCCGTGAATGGAAAGTAGCTGGCGCGAAAGCGCACGGGCAAATCGCCAAAAAAGGCTTTGAGAAATGCCATCACAGTGCCTCGCAAGTGGCTGAAATCCAATCCTTCATCAATCGCCAGGACCTCTACCTGGTGAAACACTGGGGAATGGGTCGCATCCACCGCATCCCGTCGGTAGACCCGACCAGGCGCCACGATCCTGACCGGTGGCGGGTTGCTTTCAAGGTGGCGAATCTGTACTGGAGAGGTGTGGGTTCGCAACAACAAATTGTCCTTGAGATAGAACGTGTCCTGCATATCTCGAGCGGGATGCTCTGGCGGAATATTCAGAGCCGTGAAGTTGTGGTGATCTGTCTCCACTTCGGGGCCCTCTTCCACGCGATAGCCGAGACCACAAAACAGATCGACGATCTCCTCTGTAGTGGTGATCAATGGGTGACGGTGTCCCATGGACACACCGATCGGCGGCGCCGTCACATCTAACGTTTCAGAGGCAATCCGTTCCTCCATAGCAGCACTGTTGACCGCTTCGAGACGCTCAGAAAGCAGCTGCTGCACTTGGGTCTTCAGCACGTTGGCGCGTTGGCCTACCAGCGGACGTTCATCTCCTGGCAGCTTGCCCATCGCGCCCAAAACGGCGGACAATCGTCCTTTTTTACCCAGCAGTCCAACCCTGAGTTGCTCGAGAGCCTCGGAATTGGTTGCCGCCAAAATCTCTACCGCCGCCTCAGCCTCTAAGGCGTCCAGCTGATCAGTGAGCTGCTGCAGGGAGATCGTGGCGCTCAAGGCATTGGTATCGCGACAATGACTGTAGGGAGCCATCACGACTAGGTTCCACCCAACGCATAACAATCTTCGGATGATTCCCTTGCGGATTCTGATCAGCAACGACGACGGTGTATTCGCCGACGGCATCCGCACCCTGGCCGCAGCAGCTGTCGCAGCTGGTCATCAGGTCACTGTGGTCTGTCCCGACCAGGAGCGCTCTGCCACTGGCCACGGACTCACTCTTCAAACCCCCATTCGTGCCGAACGCGCTGATGAGCTGTTTGAGCCTGGAATCAAAGCCTGGGCCTGCAGCGGCACTCCCGCAGACTGCATGAAATTGGCCCTGTTTGAACTGCTCACTGAGAAGCCAGATCTCGTGCTCTCAGGGATCAACCATGGACCCAACCTCGGAACGGATGTGTTTTGTTCTGGAACGGTGGCAGCGGCCATGGAAGGAACGCTTGAGGGCTTGCCGGCAATGGCTGTAAGCAGCGCTTGTTTCCAGTGGAGAGACTTCCAAGCCGCCGCAGGACTGGCCATTCAGGTTGCAGAAGCAGCTCTTGCCGATCGATGGCCTGAGAACTTGTTGCTCAACCTCAATGTGCCGCCTTGTTTGCCGGAGGCCATGGGGGATTTGCGTTGGACTCGTCTCTCAATCCGTCGCTACAACGAGCAGTTCAGCCCTCGGGTGGACCCCCACGGCCGCAACTATTACTGGTTAGCGGGCGAAGCCGTTGATGATCTCGAGTCAGGCGGTGATGGCCCCCGCGACTGGCCGACCGACGTGGCCCAAATCAAGGCCAATGCACCCTCACTGACGCCGATTCAGCCTGAGCTGTTCTGGCGTGGAGGACTCGCTTCCTTGCCCAAGTTGCGGACCAGTCTTTAGGAGAGATTTGAGCTGGAAGGGGCTTTCACTCAGCTGGTGCGATAGATCCGCTGCAGCATCCAAAGAGAAAAGATCAACCCAATGACATGGGCAAATAACACCTGCGTATTGCTCAACACTGAGAGCATCTCTAGAGAGGTGATTGCCATGTTTTCGCCCGCTCCTCTTGCACCAATCGCAATACCTGGTGTCTGCTGAGAAGCCTGAACAAACAAAGCACCAGCAAGAGATTGATACCCAACAGCAGCAAAGACAAGCCCCAACAAATCAGCAAACAAACTGCGCTTGATCGTGCGACTGGCCTCTCCTCGGCTGGGCCGAACACCGCTATCCAAAGCCCGCCCCAGCCGAACGACCAACCAGGCTTGCCAAAGGCTGAATAACAGCACAAAAAACGACAGCGTGGTGAGCGACAAACCGGGACCTAATCCCAAGGCGCGATCGGAATTTCGGGTCAAACTCCCGCCAATGTTGTTGAACATCAACACCCCCAAGATCACAATTCCCAGGCCGGTTTGTGTCCAAAAGCGGATCCATGCTGAACGGCGCAGGCCAAGAGCCAGGAGTTGGAGGTCGAGCCGATCGGCCATGCGGTGAAGGAGGTCTGTCGTTCAAACTTGCCATTAACCACAGATCCGTGCACGGCACCGTTGATTCCTCTCTGCTCACCACAGCAGGCCAGCACTCCCACAACCGTGGCGCTGGGCAGCTTCGATGGCCTTCACGCGGGCCACCGGCGGGTAATTCAGTCTGTTACGACAACTGATCACCTCAATGCGATTCCCACCGTGGTGAGCTTCTGGCCGCACCCGCGTGAAGTCCTTCATGGTGAACCAAGGCTGCGCCTCGATCTTCCAGAGGAGAAGCTTGAATTGCTGGAACCCCTTGGCATCCGTCAACTGGTATTGGTGCCCTTTGACCGCCAATTGGCACAGCTCAGCGCTACTGACTTCATCGAGCAGGTGCTCCTTGGTTGCTTAAAGGCACGCCAAATTGCGGTGGGGGCTAACTTCCGATTTGGACGGGGCCGAGAAGGTGACACCAATACCCTCCGCGAGCTAGCGGAGGCCGCTGGAGTGCAGGTTTCGGTGTTGCCGATTTTGGAGGATGCTGGAGGACGGATGAGCAGCAGCCGTATTCGCGAGGCCCTAGCGAATGGCGATCTGCAAGCAGCGAGTGACCTTCTTGGTCGCCCTTACCGCTTCCGAGGGCGGGTGGTCCGCGGCCGAGGATTAGGTAGGGACTTGGGCTGGCCCACCGCCAATCTTCAAGTGGATGGACGCAAATTCCTACCTGGTCTTGGTGTCTATGCAGCCCGAGCCTGGACAGAGAGACATGGCGAGGCTCTACCAGCCGTAATGAATCTTGGGCCCCAGCCCACCGTGGACCCGATGTCTCCCTCTGCCGTTGAGGTGCATCTTCTTGATCGGCAGATGGAGCTCGTAGGCCAAGAGCTTGTGGTGGAACCCGTGGAACGTTTGCGAGGTCAACAACGCTTTTCAGGCCTCGACGAACTCAGTGCGCAAATTGGAAAGGATGCCTCTCAAGCACGCCAGAAGCTTCAAGCCCCAGCCGGGTAAGCATTAGCCAATCCCCAAACGATGAACACACCGACACCGCCTAGGAGAATGATTCCCCAAACAAGCACGTGCATGGTGCTCTCGGATCCGCTGTTGTCCATGACCTCCGGGGGGCATACGAACCTTCACAGACTGCCATGGAACCGATAACTGTCGAACCAGACTCAAACCTCTCCGTAGCGAGGCTGCTCGACGCCAACCTTGATCGAGCGCGGGAAGGTTTGCGTGTCATCGAAGACTGGTGCCGATTTGGTCTGGATCGAGATGATTTCGTCGTTCAGCTCAAAGACTGGCGTCAACGGCTGGGGCAATTGCATGACGATGACTACCGTCGGGCCCGTTCCGCCGCTACCGACACCGCTGCAGGCTTAAGCCACCCCGCGCAAGCAAATCGTTCCTCCGCCCCAGCGATCATCAAAGCCAATGCCAGCCGCGCGCAGGAAGCTCTGCGCGTGTTGGAGGAGTTTGGGCGCAATCGTGATCAAGCTCTGGCACATGCTGCAGCTGAAATTCGTTACAAGCTCTACGACCTTGAGGTGCGCATCCTCGATGCTTGCGTTCATCATCACAGACATCAGAGTCTTAAGAACGCCAAACTTTGCCTCATTACGGATCCTGATCGAGACAACGATCTTGAGCGGTTGATGCATGGGGTCGAAGCCGCTCTGATCGCCGGCGTGACCCTGGTTCAATATCGCCGCAAACAAGGCAGCGATCAACGACGTTTTCTAGAAGCGAAGGCCTTAAGGAAACTCTGCCGTCGCTTCGAGGCACTTTTGATCATCAATGACCGCATCGACCTTGCCCTGCTGGTTGATGCCGATGGCGTGCACCTTGGGCAGGAGGATTTACCCACCACCGAAGCGAGACGTCTGATCGGGCATGAGCGATTACTAGGGCGCAGCACCCACACGGTTGATCAACTGCTCGTGGCACAACAGGAAGGAGCTGACTATCTGGGGGTAGGACCAGTTTTTGCAACAAAAACCAAACCCGAACGCTTGCCAGAAGGGCTGACGTGGGTCAACGAAGCCAGTCGGCATGCGGCCGTTCCCTGGTTTGCGATCGGCGGAATCGATGCTGGCACGGTCAACGCAGTGTGTGACGCCGGTGCAAAGCGCATCGCCGTGGTGAGCGCGATCATGGGGTCCGATGATCCGGAAGGAGCGAGCAGGACCCTGCTCCAAGCCCTGTCTTAAAAGCCATTGCTTCTGTTCTATGCAACTCACGGTGAACGGCGAACTGCGCAGCCTTGATCCCTCAGCAACAACCCTCGATCTGGTCATCCAGCAGCTTGGCCACCACCCTCGTCTGGTGGTGGTCGAATACAACGGGTTGATCCTCACTCCAGAACGCTGGGAATCCCAGCAGGTTCACGATGGTGACAACCTCGAGGTTGTCACCATCGTGGGCGGCGGTTCCTAGAGTTATATCAGTGTTATTTGCCGTCTTGGCCTCCTCCAAACTCCGCCCCCAGATTGGTCAAATCAAGCGTTGGCTCACGAGATTGCTGGTACCAGTGGTCGTCATTGGCCTTCTGGTCATCAGTCCTCAACCCAGCGAAGCCGCGCGCGGCGGACGCATCGGCGGTGGCAGCTTTCGCGCTCCGTCTATGCCCAGAGGGGGAGGTTATAGCCGCAGTTACGGGGGAGGTGGTTACAACCGAGGCTTCGGAGGAGGGATGGGATTTCCATTCATCATTCCAATCTTTGGATTCGGTGGTGGCGGACTGTTTGGCTTCTTGATCCTCGCCGCCATCGTCGGTGTGATCGTGAACTCGGTCAGAGGTGGTTCGGGTGGTGGTTCACCCGCTATTGGAGGGGGATATCGAACCCAAAGGGAACTATCAACGGGCCCTGTGTCATTACTCCAATTGCAAATTGGACTTTTAGCGAGCGCGAAATCACTCCAGACAGATCTTCGTCAGCTCGCCGCATCAGCTGACACAAGCTCATCATCTGGTCTTCAGAGGGTTTTACAAGAGACAACCCTCGCCCTCCTGCGTCAACCCGAACTGTGGGTTTACGCCAACGTGGAATCAGGAAGCGTCCCTTTCAACACATCGGAATCAACATTTAATCGCCTCTCGATGACCGAGCGCAGCAAGTTGCGAGCTGAGATCACCACCAACGTTGGTGGGGTGCGCAGTGGTGTTTCGGCCGAAACAAGCAGCAGTGGCGAAGCCGATGCCACCAACGAATTCATTGTGGTGACTGTGTTGGTGGCTAGCCGCCAAACCGTGAAGCTCAAAAAGGCCGATAGTGGTGAAGCGCTGCGAGAAACGTTGCGCATTCTTGGATCTACATCCTCCAGTGATCTGATGGCCCTTGAAGTCATCTGGCAACCTGATGGCACCGGCGACGTTCTCAGCGCAGATGAACTGGTGATGGCCTATCCGAACCTCCAGCATCTTTAATCCGATTTAAGAAAATCTTCCGCCAAACGATCACGATCTCGGGAGCGGTCAGGATTTCTTGTCAATAAATTGGTTTGAGAACATTCACTTCCTCTTTTGGCTTCCACCGCACAGCGACTTGATCCAAGAGCGATGCGGTGGCAGAGCAACGGTGAACTTGATCAAGGTGACTTACTGGAGTTGGTCTGTCATCTGCGCAACGTGGAGTGTGACCAGCACAGCCGCGAGCTTTCGCGCTTGGGGAATCAATCGATAGATCAAGCACAATCCCCAGCTGATGACAGCGAGCAAGCAGCGTGAATCAAACGCGTGAGTGCAGGATCCGCACAGCAGCCATCGCTGCTCCGTAGCCATTGTCAATATTGACGACCGCAAGTCCTGGCGCGCAGCTGGCAAGCATCCCATCGAGAGCAGCTCGGCCACCAGCACTTACGCCATAGCCGACTGACACCGGAACGCCAATCACTGGCTGAGGCAAAAGGCCAGCGAGAACCGTTGGCAGGGCACCTTCCATCCCAGCGCAGGCAATGAGAACAGTGGACTGCTTCAGCTTCGGGAGTTGATCCAACAGCCGATGCAAACCGGCAACTCCAACATCCAAAACCAGCTCTGCATCAATTCCATGCCATTGCAAGGCCAGTTGAGCTTCAGCCGCTACAGGTAGATCACTGGTACCACCGCTTAGAACGGTGACCTTGCCCAGTGCCGAGCGCAACGGCGGGGGATCACCTGACAACAAACAGTTGGCGCGAGCGTCGAAGTGCACCTGCTCTTTGCTGCATCGACTGACAACCGCGACAGCTTTAGCTTCATCAACACGCGTCACAAGCGCCGGTTGTGCCCTCTCCGCAAAGGCCTCAAGAATGGCCACAATCTGATCCACTGTTTTGTGCTGACCCCAGATCGCTTCGCTGATACCGAGACGATCGCTTCGTTGCCAGTCGAGACGAACGTCATCACTCCTCATGGCGGTAGCAACTCTCCTTCAAACACCAGGGGAAAAGGATTATCCCTGTGCTGAGGAACGGACATCGCCTCACGGGCGATCTGTTCAAATCGGATCTGAACCTGTTCAACCTCCTCACTGGGGATCGCTTTCCAATTTTCACGACTAGACCATCGAATCAACAGGGTGCCCTCTTCGGTTTCAGGATCCCAAAGAAGATCACGACCAAGGAACCCGTTCTGTTGTGCCAACCAGGGCTCCCAACTTCCTCGCTCGGCCTCCATCCATGCCTCCCGCCCATGCGCAGGTACTGAAACACGCAGGTGCTCAATCACGGCAACGTCATATTCACCATTCGGATCGGCGAAGGCCGCGAAACGTACATCCGCGGATTGACCCACCAGCACCAAAACAACGAGCGCAATTGCGGAGAGCTTAATCAGCAGAGCGTGAAGGCGTTGCATTAAAGCGCCTGCAGTAATGCCACGGCCTGACAAGAAATGCCTTCTTCACGTCCTTCGGGTCCAAGTTGTTCATTCGTGGTGGCTTTCACTCCAACCTGATCTGGGGCAACGCCAATCCTCAAGGCAATCGCCGATCGCATCGCCTCAATATGGGGCTTCAGCTTTGGACGTTCAGCGACCAAGACCGCATCCACATTCACCACACCCCATCCGCGCCCCTTCACCAATGCAACAACCTGCTCCAGAAGAAGCATGCTGTCGGCTCCTTTCCACTGCGGATCGGTTGGAGGAAAATACTTGCCAATATCTCCAAGAGAAAGCGCACCCAGCAAGGCATCCATAATTGCGTGCACCAAAACGTCTGCATCGCTGTGACCATCGAGCCCTAGCCCTGACGGATGCTCCAGCGTTTGTCCACCAAGGATCAATGACCGACCTGGTACCAAACGGTGAATGTCATAGCCGTTGCCGATACGAAGCTGTGGAATATTCCCAGTCATACCAATAGGTTTAGGGAGGCCTCCAAATGCCTGTTAGTCGCTTGGAATTCCATACGACAGGCTGTAAAGACCTGATAAAGGGAACTAGGAAACACTTTACCGACCCGTTTTTATGCCCCCCTAACTGGCGAGATTTTTGGACTGGATTTTTATAGAGCGAGGAAAGCTTCCCTAGCCTCAGATATTGGATCTGATAAAGAGTGCTTTCAGTGAAATTGACAAAATTGAATTTAAAACTCTTACTAACGACTGGATTCCTTACTGTGAGTTGATGAAATAACAACCTTACCAATCAAGAACATCTGGCTCTTCTACGCCGGAAAGAAATTTCCGCAATATCTGCCGCACTTGCATGAATAAGCAGCCAAGGGCTTCTGCCCTAGACATCTCCAATAATACAATTCGGCAATCAAACAGCTGGTATCGATAATCAGATAGATTAAGACTAACTGAAGATTGAAAACGTGATGAATTAAAAATAAAATGAAAACTATTCTCTTTACTGTAAACCTATAGATAGAGACACTTCTTTCGGCACAACAGAAATTGAAATCGATACAATGGCAGATGAAGCCAATGTATAATGTAGATCTTACTTTGTGAAATAGTCAGGATACTCTCGTTCAAGCTCTTGCCTTTCTACCTCTAAGCCAATATTGTTAATAGTTTCTA
>MDTC01047533.1_pt1 | contig 12089 bp, 5 predicted proteins | sample 811181 | NCBI WGS metagenome assembly MDTC01 (sample SAMN05326644, study PRJNA326480) | marine metagenome | isolation source: seawater | place: Pacific Ocean: North | collected 2011
TCAGATGATGCGCTTTCAGCGCGCGCGCGATTTGTGTTGCCGTTTCTCTCTTCGTGGAGGAAAGCCGGAAACATCAAATTTAGGGTTGCATTTGATACCCTAAACATAAAATCGAGCCAAAAATACGAGCCCTGTGCGCCTTCTGCCACCCACACTGCCTCAAAGAGAGAAGAAGAGCTTTGAGATGATTCGAAACGAAAGGAAGAAGAAGAACAAGAAGAACGAGAACGAGGACGACGACTATTTGAAACTCGCGTTCGTTCTCTCCTCGGCGTCGTTTCAAGAGGCACCGTTTGATTCTTCTTTGTCTTCTTCTTCTTTTTTTCTCAGTCAACGAAGAAGAAGAGGAGGACGAGAAAACGAAAAACCGTTACTCACGTTTTCTTCTTCCTTTTCGTCGTCGTCGTCGTTTAACTGGAAAGAGATTCGAAAGAAAGCGAGAGAACGGACCGGCAAAGATTCCGCGTGCGCGATTTGCCGAGAAGAATTTGCGACGACGATTCAGACGAGCGCGACGACGACGATGGATGATGATCAAAATCGAGGACAAGTGTTGACGTCCTGTGCGCACTGTTTCCACGCGCAGTGCTTAAAGTCTTTCGAGACGTTCGTGGAATCGATATCTGAACGACGAAGATGTCCGTGTTGTCGTGCGGTCGGGTACAGAAAGATTCGGATAAGTGACGCGAGAGACGAGTGCATTCGACACGCGGCGTTGACGATACAGAAAATGTGGAGAGGACGTCTCGTTCGAAACAAACTCGGACCGATGAACGAGAACGCGCGAATGACCTGGATGGCGAATAAGCTCCGCGCGTTACGAAAGCGAGTCGAGAGAAGCGCCGAAAAGAGGAGAGAGACGAGGAAACAACAACTCGCCGAAGAAGAAGAAGAAGAAGACATCGACGAATCTTCTTCTTCCGACGAGGATTCCAACGATACGAACACCGACTGGAACGTCGTCATCGCCAAATCGCTCTCCCTGGAAAACGACGAGTGTTCTATTTGCGCGCTTCGCTTCGCCGCCTCGAAGACAAACGCTGTCATTTCCTCGCAAAGAACCGACGATTCTCCTCCTTCTTCTCCTCCTCCTCCTCCAAAGACGACGAAAGTCGCGTACCTCAGTTGTTCGCACCGGTTCCACAGAAACTGCCTGCGAACGTTCGAGAGGCATTTGAAGTCTATCGGCAGAGAGATATTTTGTCCCTGCTGTCGCCGAGCGAACTATTCCCGAAAATGTTTGTAAATGAATGAACTTTGAATTTTTCTTAATAACTCTCTTCTCTCGCTTTCATCATCATCGGACGGATGCGTTTGCGTTTGCGTTCGCGGTGTTCACATTTTTCGTTTTCCTTTCTCTTTACGAGTAGACAAACTTTTCTTTTCTTCATCGAACCTCATTAAAACCCACACATCACATCGTTTCAGAGAGATGACGTCTTTAAACTTAGACTTTAGCGTGCTCGACCGGCCGGTTCGTAAAGAGGCGGACGAGTTGACTTCGACGTAAGCGTATTGATTCGGTGTTTTGGTGATTTCTTCTTCTGCGTTTACATCTTTTGCGCGTTGTTGCTGCTTCGTTTTCTCTCCTTTGAAACGATCTCATCATCGTCTCATCGTCTCTTCTTCTTCTTTGCGTCGAAAGTTGCGGTGGAAAGTCGTTGATCTGTGGAGATATCGCAGGATTGTTCGTTCGTTGAAGCGTTTTAGTCGTTCTGTATCTGACCAGTGATGATACTCTCTCTCTCTCTCTTTCTCGTCCTCACACAATCACATCAAAACAGTTTGGAAAACGACGTCCTGTGCGGCATCAACACGCACGATCAGTACTTCACGATACCTCGAGTGGAAGACTTCTCTCGCTTCCAGAAAGACGTCGTCGAACACGTGAAACCGCAACACGGGACGACGACTTTAGGCTTTATATTTGAACACGGAATTATCATCGCGGTGGATTCTCGCGCGTCGCAAGGACCGTACATCAGTTCACAAACGGTGAAAAAAGTCATCGAGATCAACCCTTTTTTACTCGGGACGATGGCGGGAGGCGCGGCGGATTGTCAGTTTTGGCAGAGGAACTTAGGGATTCAGTGTCGGTTACACGAACTTGAGACTGGGAAGAGGATTACCGTGACTGGTGCGTCGAAGTTGTTGGCAAATACTTTGTACGGGTATCGCGGACGCGGATTATCGATGGGGACGATGGTCGCCGGTTGGGATACGACCGGACCGGGATTGTTTTACGTGGACTCGGATGGAACGAGATTAAAAGGAAAGAGGTTTTCAGTTGGTTCGGGGTCGTTGTTCGCGTATGGTGTTTTGGATCAAGGTTTTAGACACGATTTGACCATAAAAGAAGCGGCGGAGTTGGGGAGAAGGGCGATTTACCACGCGACGTTCCGAGACGCCTTTTCTGGAGGGACGGTGAGCGTGTATCACGTTGGACCGGACGGATGGACGAAGATGAGCGGGACGGATGTAGGAGAGTTGCATTACGAGTACTATCCGGCGAACCCGGTCGAAAATCCAGAAAGACACGGTGGGGGCGAAGGGGACATTTTTGTGCCCAAGAAGAGAGAGCACGAGCAAAACAGAGAGGACGGAGAAAAGAAGAAGGATTCGTCGCCAGAGGCTATGGAGACGTAATCAATAGTTGAGTGTGTAAAATCTACCTAGAAAAAGCTACGTTATATCATTAAATACTACTACCAAATTCATTGTTCAACTACCATTAGAATGACTCGATGCAAACAAACTTTACGCGACGACTAAAAATTGCGCTTCCTCGATTTCGCGCGATGATGGTGCCTGCGACTCCTTCGCCAGATGAAGTAGTCCATGAGTGGCCAAATACAAAATATGCACAAGACTTGCGTGTGAAACGCAAAGTGATACGCATTCAAAGAAATGCCGTTCGCGAAAAGCGAGCGCTTTAGCAAGAGCAACGTGATGACATCGCTGTAACTCTTGATGTCTTTTCGTTCGCTCGTCGTTTCGCCAAGCGTGTATGAAGCGAAAGGCGACGCAACGGAATGTTTCACCAAGCTCGTTTCGCCTTTGCGCAACGATGTTCTCAACTTCCGAACGAGAATAATAAAAGCGACGGATGATAGCGTCAACGGAATCAATTTCTCGCGAAGATAGTTCATGCGAACGTTCATGCCAATAGCCGTGAACGCTAAAGCGTGCGCTGCTCTTAGTAGGTCTGAACCAACTACTTTGTTGTGAGTTTGTTTCTTCTTACCCTTGTGCTGCGATTCCAAGTCACCGTTATTCTCGTCTTTTTTGGCAAAATTACCGCGCTTATTTTCAAAGTCGTCGTCGGTATTTACACCCAAGCTCTCCTCTCCTCTGCGATTGTGATGACACGCAATCCCAAACGCGAAAGCACCCAGTTCGTAACCTAAATTGAACATCTCAGTCAGCCGAGCGAAGAACAAGCACGTTGCACACATAAAAATCAGTTTCTTCTCGGCTTGATAGTGCTCGCTCGCGTGTGTTTTAGTATTGCTATTCCATTTCGTCGCAACGCCGGCGCGAACAACCTTATCGCGGCCACTAAAACGCGAAGCGACGACAAACGTCACGAACGACGACATGACGAGCGCGTACACAATATTCGCCACGGACTGAGAAAACAAGATCGTCGTGTTCCAATTTCGTGCAATTGCGAATGCGATTCCAGTCCACCATCGCATGATGTTGCTCTCGTTCAATTCGTCGTTTGTTCTCTTCGAGGATTGCGGTGAGGTCAGTGAGGAGAGATGACTGGATTCTTCACCAGCTAAACTGTCCATGCTCGTCGTGCTTCCACCGTTACCGTCTAGTGAATTCGCACTGTCGACCAAATTCGCACTACTTGATTTGCTCACGACGACGACGGAATTGGACCCATCAAAGACAGATATCGCGCCAATCACTATCCCTTTCAAGATGCCGATTTTCGTCGCAACCCCTAACAGCGCGCCGATGAAGGAACTTATCGCGACATTTGCAATCACAATAGAACTGCTTCGACTTCGACGTACGAAAGAAAAATACCGGCTAGTACTATTCCGTCCAATCTTCTCAAATATACTCGCATCACACAATCGACCGACTGAAAAACACAGCGCGATTACGCCAAATTCTCCCAACGTCTCCAATTGCACCGGCTCGTCCACCAAGCGCAAGCCGAAAGGTCCAACCAATGCACCGCAAACGAAGAAACCTACAAAATCAGACGACGGAGCACTTTGAAACATCTTTCTATTCCTATTTCCACCCGTAACTACAATCGAAAATATCAACGACATCACCACGCTAAACACGAACACGCACACGATATCTCTCGTCAAATTTGAATCCGTTTGCATCGAAGTCTGCTTTCTCTTCTCCGTTCGTTCCAAAACGTACTCGTTTCCTTCGCTATCTACCAACGTCTCCGCTTCTCCCCCTTCCGCTCTCTTTTCGCTCTCTCGACTCAAAGCTTCATCTATTCGCAGTAAAATATCCTCGGTTCTTGACACCAACGCTTTCATCTTCTGCTTCCGTCTCGCGCGCTGCGTCATGTTCGCCTCCACGATATCAGAACTCACAGCATCGCTCTCGTTCGAACTGCTCGCTTTCTTCCTACTTTTCTTCATCACGCTTTCGCTTCCTTCTCTTACTCCACCGCTCTCGCGTTCCAACTTTAGCAACTCTTCCTCTTTCTCCTTGTGATACTTCTCCTCGTCCAAGTCATCGTCCGCGAATTCCTTCTCTAAAACTTTTTCCATTTTGTGCGCGATGGTTCTGTTGTAATTGAACGCGTGCTTATCTGTTTGTGGCGCCGGTGTTGGTTCGAGAGAAGTTGTCGCTGTTGTTGTCGACGCGTGTCTTCTCCTGTCGTCTTTATGCGCGTGACTACTCCGCGATGATTCGGTTAGAAGAAGCAGGAAAAGGAACAAAGAAAGCAGATGTATCATTTTCCAAAACGAGTGATACTGAGAGCGTCTCGTCCTCGTTCTCGCGCGCATGATGACTGACAAACGCGCACCGTCGCGTTTCTTCGCCTCCCCCCGTCTCAGTGCGCGCGCGTGTTCGCAATACGTTTAAAACTCGTCATGATTGATTGTTTGTTCGTGTTAAAAATTCGTTTTTCGATTTTATGCGGAGTTTTTGAAAATGTTGTACAGGTTTCAGTAATAATACACATACGAATACATCGCATAACAATAAATAAAACGCGCTCTGCTACCACAAACCTCTCTCCGCGTTCTTTGCCCCTTCGTTTTTCACGGGTGGAGGGTTCGGTCGCATCAAAGGACTCGTTTTGTTAAATCCAACCCTTTTCGATACCTCGCGTTTCGGCGACCCGATGAGCGCTCGAATATCGGAGCCGTTCTTCGGAACAGAAGGGATAAAAAAGGTTTCCCCGTTGTTGAAGTCGTCGTCGATGTTGCTCTCGTCGTAATCATCATCTTTTGCGTCAAAGAACGGTTGCTCTTTCGATATGGTTGACGAAGGTACGACGCTTAGTGCATCTTCCAACACTCGAAGCTTTCTCGAGGAAGAGGATAACTCGCTTTGCAACCGTTCAATCTCTTTGGATTTTGCATGCAAGTCCGCTTCGACTTCTTTACGCTTTTCAAACTCCTCCTTGAAATTTGTCTCCGTGGCGTCAACCTTTGATTTCATAACGTTCATTATTTGAAGAAGCGCTTGATTTTGCTCGTTCAACGCCTTCGTCCTAGTGTCAAACAGTTTTTGCAACTTTTCGCGAACGCGTTCGGATTCGATGGAGATGGCGATCTCTTTCTCCTTTTCCATGCGCTTTGCGAGCGCCCGCGAGTTGTCAGCGTCACTAGTGGTGTTCACACCTTTATCCGTTGAAGGTGGCATACTGCTTAGCTGAATATTCTCCACCGTCAATTCGTTAATTTTCAAAGCCGCCGCTTCCAAATCGTTCTGCATCTCGTCGTAATCGTTAACGAGCTGTTGCATGCTCGCGCTGATTTGATTCGTCGTATTCTTCGCACTTTGTAAACTTTCCTCTAACTGCTCGATTTCGCTCGTCTTAGCTTCGAGCTCGCGCATGGTTAGTTCTAAACTTTCCGTGGCGACGTCGCGTTCTTCTTCGCGAGTTTGTAAAAAGTTTTGTGCCTTCGCGAGTTTCTCAGTCAAATCTTCCACGCGACGTTTCAATTCGCTAGATTCTTGGTAACACGTTTCCACCGCGTTCTTGGCGTCGTCAAAGCACGCCTGCATGGCTTTCTCGTTGGACGCTTTCACGTCCTCTTTCAACGTTTCTATTTTCTGTTTGTAGCTTTCTATCGTTTCCTTGATTAACGCGTTCAAACGCATATTTTCAGCTTTTAAACGCGTTTCGGCATCGAGCAATACACGTTTTGAAGATGAAAGCGTTTCAACGTCCTCTTGTAACTCCACGTTTCTTCGTAAGCTCATCTCGAGACGTTTTTTGAAGTCATCTTTCATCCCTTTCTCGCTTTCTATTTCATCCTTCAACGGCTCGCTTTGAACTCTGAACACCTCCAACTCCGCCTGGTACTTTAATCTCTGCAGCGTCTCCTTCTCTAAGGCGTCCGCGATATCTTTCCTCGCTCGCTCCGCCTCTCTACTCTTTCTCTCGTAACTTTCCTTTTCCGCTTTAGCCACGGCGCACTCTTTCAAGGCCTCGTCCATTTTGTCCTTTGCAAACTGCGCTTCCGCCACCGCGGCGACTTCCGTTTCCGAGGCTCTCGCGCCGAATCGGGCAACCGCCGCCGCGCCTCGTTCGTTCGCCTCGCGTTCAATCTCCGTCGCTCTGTGCTCAAACTCCATCCGCATCTTTTGAACTTTCGCTTCATATTTCTCCTTTTCTCTGCGCTCAATTGACTCTTGACTTTCCTCTTTTCGTTTTACATTTTTCTCTCTCTTTTCTAAACTCGCCTTCGCTTTACTCGCTTTGCGCAGCACTTCGTCCCGCCATTTCATCGCCCGACGTTCCATTTGCACCTTCTCTTCCTCGAACTTTTCGCTAATCCTCTTCTCGGCGGTTTTCATTCTTTTCTCGGACTCCTTCGCCGCCTTCGTCTCCTCTTTCGCTTTCGCTCGCATCTCGTCCGCCTCTTTCTTACACCTCTCGTACTCTCGCTTCGCGTACTCGTTCTGCTTGGCGATGACCGTCGCCCGGTCCCCTAAATCCACAAAATCGCGCTTCAATTCGTCCCGTTCGCGTTCCGTCTTCTCTAAAACCATTCTTAACTCCTCGTTTTCTTTCATCGTTCGTCCGCTCGAACTCGTCAACTCTTCACATCTCCTTCGTTCGTGCGCTACTGTTTGCCTTTCTCTTGCGCAGTCCGCCCTCGCCATTCGTACATCTTTCTTCATCACGCGCACTTGCGCCTCGAGTCGCTCGAGTTCAATTTCGAGCTTGGACACTTTCAATGATTCCGCCACGTTTGATGTTGTTGTTGTTGCCATCGTTCGCCAGCGTCGTTCTTCTTGCTCTGCTTGTTTCTCTCGATGATTCATCTGTTTCGCTCTGGAATTGATTTCAACGGCATTTATTGACGCCGTCGTCGCTGCGTTTTCTCGTCCAGTCCTTTCGTTCGCGACTCCGTGCTCTTCGAGGAACGATACGGCTTCGGTTGTTGCGAGGCTTATTTTATCGAATCTGTCGCGCGGAGGAGGACGTTTTCGCGTCGTCGTCTCGCGCGTGTGCATTTTGAATGTTTTGTTGTGAGGGGTGTGCGAAGGGACTTTTTGAATTTTCAGTACGAAAGCAACGAACCATCAAACCGAAAGACGCGCGACGACGTAAAAGGTATCGAGACATTCCGGAGCCGAGAACGACGACGAGCGCTTGCGTTTGCTATAGTACCGTGAATATGACTAAAACTCTACAAAAAGCTCTCGATAAATCTATCACATTTTCTCATCACGAAGCAGCCGCCGCGCGACTCTTTTCGAGCGCTCGAAACACCGTTTCCGGCGACATCGATTCGCCGACGTCGCACGCGATTTCTTTCGTCACCGCGACGCCGTCGTCTTCTTCGTCGTTCACTAACACGGATAACTGAGCCACTCGGCATTTCAACGTCTCGCTCAAAAATTCCAACACTTCTCGCTCCAACGACTCTTTCGCGTCAGCTTTTTTCGTCGCCGAGATGGAAACCTTCTCGGCGCTAATATCCATCACCGAGCACTTCTCTTGCCGGTCGATCACTCTTACCGAAATGATGAGTTTCTTCCCTCCTTTCCCTCTGCGTATGCACGGTGGCACCGGTAACAACTCCACCACCTCTCGAGTAGTATTCCCTTTCTCTTTACCGTTCGTCCCCGCTTTCCTCGCTTTCTCGAAACTCCTCAACGCGCCGTCCAACACGTACAATTTCACACTCTCGTCGTTGCACTCGTAACACACCGGCACGTCCCCGCAATAATACCGCGTTTGCTTCTCAATGCTCTTCCCATTGTCTCTTCGAATCGCCGTCGTTTTATTGTCCCGCTCTCGCTTCGCTCGTAACCGGCAGACGTACTTCGTCCTGTCTAAAATAATCGACCCATCTTTCCTTCGTCTCGGGAGCGAGAAGAGATTGCAGTCCGTGATTAAAACGGGATTGGAGCAACACGTGCAGTAATACGTTTTTAACGCGCTTTTATCGTCATCCGTTTTCGTGTCGTTGTCGTCTTTTTTGTGACGCTTCTTGATGAAATCTTCGGAGGAGTACGCGATGGTGGAGCGTTTGCCCATTAGTACTATTACTATTATAATTCTCTTTGACGACGACAAGGCAACAAAACAGCCGACGATTAAATGTGTTTTGAGAAAGAGAGAGATGAAATGAACCCCACGCTCTGCGTTCAAACAAGGGCGACAACTCGTTGTTGTTGTCGTTGTCGTTTGATGTGTGGAGGAGTTTGTGTGGAGGAATTTTTGTTTTTCTCTTTTCCCTTCATTTGTCATTAGACTTTAATTAGGCAACAAAAAACTTATAGTATACGAGAGGCGTTATAGGTCCGACGAGAGGGAAACAGAATCCGGCAGAAGATAGTGTAGTAGCGAACGGGTTGAAGAAGAAAAGTAAGCTACGTGTTGTAGTAATTGCTGCTGCCCTTGTGTATTTTGTGTTTCATTGCTATACGCTTATCGTGTCTATCTAATGTGCTACGATGACCCCTACGGTACTATAAAACTTTTTCTAACCGAGCGCGACGACGAGCGTATCGAGCTTTCGATGGCTCGTCCACGATTCGCGTTCTCGAGCATTTCATCTCCAAAGCGGCTTTGAGCGTTAAGAGATGGACGGAATACGGATCGAGCGTTCTCGTTCGGAACGATTTCGGCGGGACGAGCATTTCGTCTGTTTCGCTACCGTTATCTGTTTTGGTCGCGTCTTCGCGTCGTTCGTTGCGTTCCAGCAACACTTTCTTCCTGTTCGTGCTGGAAATCGTGACGGAATTCTCAAACGCTTGCGCGAGTTCTGGTGCGTTTTCTACATCGCGGCGTTCCATTTCCCTCAAATCCTTGTCGTCATCGTCCGGTGATAATTTGAAAGCCTCGGACAGAGTAAAAGTCAATTGAATGCCCCTCGTATAGGAACTCGTCGCCGAGACTTCGATGTAAATTATTTGCAAAGGATGAAACTCGCGCTCGCCTTTATTGATAGAAACGCCGCCGAGTCCGCATGGATCGAGCGTTTTGACGTCTGTTTCGTCACGAAGGGAGACATTGCCTCGCAAATGCCAACTCGGTAAAAACACTTTCAAAACTTCTCGTTCTTTGTCGTAACTTTCAACCATGGCGATTTTCGTCTTTGCGTTGTCCAGCATCGAGAAGGCAAGGTAAACTTCTGAAACTTTCCTTTGCACGACTTTCGACATTCGCGTGCGCTCGTTGAGATGATCCGCGAGATCGTGCAAAATTGATTTTTTCAAAAGGTCGTCGCTACGCTTGGCCGCTCTGCAATCACCGATGGCACTCAATAACTGTCGGTGCGCGATAATATCTGCATATCGGCGAATCGGCGACGTAAAGTGCGTGTATAAATCGACGGCTAAACCGAAATGCGACGAAGACGTGGCCCCGTCGCATACGCAATATTCAGCCTCTTGCATCTTCTGCGCAGCGTTGCCGCGGAAGAAAGCTTCGGCGGAGGCGCGAGAATCTGTGGATAAACGGATAGCCTTCGAAAGCGATTCGTTCAACGAAACGCCGCTGGAACTATCAAACGAGTTAAAATTTAAAAACTCGCGGCAATATTTCTTGATGTCGTCGAAGGCGTCCGCGGCTGGCATTCTGTGTCGGCGCACGAAGGACGCCTCGAGAAATTTCGTGTGAATGCGTTCCGCGCAGGCACAATTTGCTGAAATCATTAGTTCTGCAACCGTTTTCATTGTGTGAACATCACGCTTCTCCGCAACCGCGGTTCTTTTTGCCGTCGAAAGTTCCTCGCGGTCGCCAGCATCAACATGCGTTTCGAACCTCAACTCGGCGCTCGCCAATTCTAGCGCGCCGTTCATTTCTCGCACTCGGCGTCTGCTATTCGCAAAAGTTGTCAACACATACAAAGCGTTGTAAAAATCACGCACGTTGTTTTTGCATCCCGCATCGCCTCCATCTAACAAAGCTTGCGCCGAATAATAATCGATAGCCTTTCGGTTTCGAATGATTGAACGACCAAACCAGGGTTTCCCTTCAATGCGCAAGTCCTCGTCCACGAGCCAAACGCACGATACCGCTAGTCTGTCCTGTCCTTCAAGTAACGAACACAGATTTGCAGACAGAATTTCCGGGAGCATGTCAATTCGCTCGTTGGGTAGGTACACGGTCGTGCCTCTCGCCCTACCTTCCGCATCTAACGCAGATTTCTCTCGGACGAAGAACGACACGTCAGCAATGTGCACACCAATCTCGTAACCACCACTTTCCAACTTCTTCACACTCAGCGCGTCGTCAACATCAACGCATCCAGGCGGGTCGACTGAAAAAATACACGTCGCGGGATCCTTTCTAAAATCTCTTCGAGTATCGAGTTCTTCGAGCGGTATCGTCCAATCCGACCGAGGTAATTCCGAGTTCGCTTTCACCCCGAATGGCTCTTTGCGAATCATACAACTCGTCAACACCGCATCAACTTCACCTTTGAAATTTCCAACGTCACCTATAACTTCCAAAAAATGCGCATCCGGGAACGTTTTCTGTCTCGACCAGGAGGAAAAGCGAACCGAGAACACTTTTCCTTTTAGCGTATCCGGAGCATTTTTGAACATCTTAAACCGAGGCAGTTTACTCGACTCTCTCGGAACGACGAGAACGCTGTTCCGTTGTGCCAACCGAGAGTCATCTGAGTCGTGTTCATCGAGCACGCACGTAAATTCCATTTGCTTTCGCGACACGACATAAACGACCTCGTTCGTGTTCACGTCAACCGCAACCGTATCGAGGTGTAGAGCTCGATTCATTTTGACTTTTGAGTCTATGCGAATAGAGTTATTGACAACTGCAGACGTCCGTTTGCTATCTACGCGCATTTGTCCAATTACTATGGTACCGTTTGCAATACCTTCTTCTACCTCTACTCGTGTAATGTACTCAGAAAAGGTACCGCCTCCTTCGGCATCTTCCTCTTTTTCGTTTTCCTCTTCTTTCTCTTCGAGCGCCGCTTGTACTTTCGACATCAAAGCTTCGTTCTCGGGATGATATTTTTGAATGTACTCGATTACGTGCATTTCAGTCACGGCGTTATCTTTCACTGCGCTTTTCGTAGGCTTTGTCGTGAGTACAATAACCTTCGGTCTTCTCGTCGCTCCCCCCATCGTCTGCACCTTCTCGGCGTAAAACGCCGCGGTCGCTTCAACCAATCCACATCCACTTCTCTTCGAAAGCTCTCTGATCTTTCGACTGTGCAAATCATCAAACAAAAAACTATCTTTCCGCGAATCTTCGTATACGCTTCTCATCGCTCGCATCAACCTCGGGTTTGAATTAAACTTCTCCCTCGCTCGCGTTTCAACGCTCTTACACAAGATACAATCTCTCGCTAAATCTTCCCAAAACTGCGCTCCCAACACTCCGATGACGCTCGCCGACGACGGCACGAGGAAAAAATCGCACCGCTCGTTCA
>MDTC01152178.1_pt1 | contig 12087 bp, 10 predicted proteins | sample 811181 | NCBI WGS metagenome assembly MDTC01 (sample SAMN05326644, study PRJNA326480) | marine metagenome | isolation source: seawater | place: Pacific Ocean: North | collected 2011
ACGACACGATCAGCATCAACCGCTTCACGGCACGTCTGCAGCTGAAGTTCTGACCCCTCCGCAGCAACCCTCTCGCATCGCGGTTCCGTCGATGGTAGCCTATCATAGGCGGGACCCGATCGAGAGGACGTTCCGATCAACCCGTTGACAGAATCAGACGCCGCCGACGCCCGTACGCGGGCACTCGTCTTCCTGCTGCTCTGCGTTCTCGGGTTGGCCGCTTTCCACAACAGCCTCGACGTGCCCTTTCTGCACGACGACGAGGCGGCCATTGTCGACAATCCGCACATCCGCCAACTGTGGCCTTTCGGCGCCGATGGTGACCAGGTACAGACCGCCGAGACGGGCCGACCCGTGGTGCGGCTGTCTCTGGCACTCAATTACGCCCTGGGGGAGCTGGACGTCACCGGCTACCACCTGTTCAACCTCGGTGTTCACGTTCTGTCCGCATGGGTCCTGTTCCGTCTGCTGCGGCGAACGCTGAGCCTGCCGTCGATCGGCCTGTCACGTGGGCGCGCCGTCGAACTGGCGGCAATCAGTGCAGCGCTCTGGCTGGTGCATCCTCTGCAGGTGGATGCCGTCACCTACGTCATACAGCGCACCGAGCTGCTGATGGGACTGTTCTTCCTGCTGACGCTCTACGCGTCATCAGTGGCCTTCGACTCGCCACACCGGTTGATCTGGAGCTCGGTGGCGGTCCTGTGCTGTGTCTGCGGCATGCTGAGCAAGGAGGCCATGGCCTCCGCACCCATCCTGGTGGGGCTTTATGACCGGGCCTACCTGAACCCCGACTGGCGCCAGCTGATACGGCTTCGCTGGCGACTCTATGCCGCTCTGGCCGCCGGCTGGCTCCCCCTGGCCGCCATCGTACTGTCCGGTCCCCGCGACCAGACCGTGGGCTTTGACCTGGGGCTGGCCTGGTGGCAGTACGGGGCCACCCAGCTGGAGATGATCACCCACTACCTGGCCCTCGTCTTCTGGCCGGCCGATTTCATCCTCGACTACGGTCGATATGCGGGGCTCGACACGGCCGATCTCGCCGTCGCCGCCCTCGTGATCGGCATGCTCCTCGGCGCGACGCTGTGGGCCCTGCGCCATCGGCCCGATCTGGGCTTCCCGGGGGCGGCCTTCTTCCTGATCCTGGCGCCCAGCTCGAGTGTCATTCCCATCGTCACTGAGATCGGTGCTGAGCGCCGCATGCACCTGCCCCTGGCGGCGGTGGTCGTGGTCGTCGTGGTACTGCTCGACCATCTGTTGCCCTCCACGAGCCGACGTCGGGTACGACTCGCCTGCGCCGGTCTCGCCATCATCACCTTGCTGTCTGTCACCGTGGGCCGCAACGAGGTGTTCGTCAGCGACCTGACGATCTGGCGCGACACCGTCGCCAAGGTTCCCGACAACTGCAGCGCCCGCAACAACCTCGGTCGTGCCTACTTCGACCGGGGTCAGCTGGATGAGGCCATTGCCGAATTCGCTGCCGCTGTACAGCTGCCGCACTGCGATGCGCAAGTGTACGGCAACCTCGGCAAGGCCCTGATCGAGATGGGGCAGGTGGAGCAGGCAGGCCGCTACTTCGAAGAGCTTCTGCGGGTCAGGCCTCACTTCTGGCGGGCCCACGAGGGGCTGGGCATCGTCCATCTGCGTCAGCGGCGATGGGCCGAGGCGATCGCGGCATTCGAGCTCTGTGTCGACAACGGCTATCACAGCGCCGATCTGTACACCAATCTCGGTATGGCCCTTTTCCAGCTCGACGAGCCGGCGGCGGCAGCACGGCAGATGCGACAGGCTCTGGCCCTCGATCCGGAGCACACCATCGCCACCGAAAATCTGCGACTCATCGTCGGAGAGATGGGAGAAGCGGGAGAGCGGGTCGACGAATAGGTCCTGCGGAGGGGAGTCGGCCAGACATCTACCGTGCGGCAAGTACCATCCTGAGGAATAACTCGTGTACGGCCGATCCCGCACTCAGCTCCGGATGGAAGGTGCAGACCATGACGTTACCCTGCCGGGCAACGACGGTGTCGCCGCGGCATACGCCCAACGTCTCGACGCCGTCGCCAACGCGGGTGATGCGAGGGGCGCGGATGAAGACCATCTCGATCTCATTCTCGTCCTGATCCCCGTCCAGGCGGAAGGTTCCAGACCCCTCGAAGCTGTCCGCCTGACGGCCGTAGCTGTTGCGCTCGACGGTGATGTCGATGAGGCCGAAGCTCTTCTGTGAGGGGTTGAGCACTTCACGAGCGAGCAGAATGGCACCGGCACATGTCCCCAAGACGGGGTGGCCGGCATCGATCCAGACCTGGAGGGGATCCCAGAAATCGAAAGCGTCCAGGAGCTTGATCAGCGTCGTGCTCTCGCCGCCAGGGATGACGAGGCCGTCCAGTTCCGCCAACTGCGAAACCTTGCGGATCGGCCTGACTTCGACGCCCAGCCCTTCCATCGTCGCCGCGTGAGCGGCGAAATCCCCCTGCATCGCCAGCGTGCCGATCACAGGCCGCGTCCGTGCATCACTCACCCGTACCTGGCTCCCTTTGTGGATTCCAAGAAAGAAGGAGACGCCCCGATGAAAGGACGTCTCCTTGACTGCCTCCCGCCGTTGGCACCGAGCCGGGCGGCGACCGGAGGCTTGATCGAACTCCGCCTACCAGCCGCGGGTCTGCAGCTTCTCGCTCTCGTCGAGGGTACCCATCTCGATGCCGGGCATGGCCTCGCCCAGTTCCTCTGAGACCTGCACGAGGATGTCGGGGTCCTGGTAGTTCGTCGTGGCCTTGACGATGGCCAGGGCCCGATTCGCCGGGTCGCTCGACTTGAAGATGCCGGAGCCGACGAAGACGGATTCGGCACCCAGCTGCATCATGAGTGAGGCGTCTGCGGGCGTGGCGATGCCGCCGGCGGAGAAGTTGGGTACGGGCAGCCGACCGCTCTCGGCGATCATCCGCACGAGGTCGTACGGGGCCCCGAGGTCCCTTGCTTCGGTCATCAACTGTTCGGCACCCAGGGTCGTGAGGCGGCGCATGCCGTCCATCAGGGCACGCATGTGACGCACGGCCTCGACGATGTTGCCGGAGCCGGCTTCGCCCTTGGTGCGGATCATGGCGGCACCCTCACCGATGCGGCGCAACGCCTCGCCGAGGTTGCGGCAGCCGCAGACAAAAGGCACGTCGAAGGCGAACTTGTCGACGTGGAACGCCTCATCAGCCGGGGTGAGGACCTCGCTTTCGTCGACGTAATCGACGCCGAGGGCCTGCAGAATCTGGGCTTCGGCGAAGTGGCCGATACGACATTTTGCCATCACCGGGATCGACACTGTCTCCATGATCTCGCGCATCTTGCGCACCGGCGACATGCGGGCGACACCGCCTTCCTTGCGGATGTCGGAGGGGACGCGTTCCAGGGCCATGACGGCCACGGCACCTGCGTCTTCGGCGATCCTGGCCTGGTCGGCGTCGGTGACGTCCATGATGACGCCACCTTTGAGCATTTCGGCGAGACCGGTCTTGAGTCGGGCAGTGCCGGAGGCGGACTGGCCGTTCTGGGGATCCATGTTCAGTTCTGCTCCTCGAAACGGGCAGCGTCAGAGCTGCCCAGAAAGGGTCTGGCCCGAAAAGGTACTGGGCACCCCGCACATTGGAAAGGGTGCCGGCTGCAATGACTCATCATGGCCCCGGATCGTCTGCTGTGCCTCGGGCACTGCGCACCATTTCGGCAACACTGTCCCAGGCGAACAGGCGGATTGCGGCGAGCCAGGCGATGGCCGCTATACTCCCACCAGCGGCACAGGCCAACAACGGGGGCGTTGGCAGCCACGGTGACACAGCAAGCACTGTGACCCCCGTCGCCGCGGTGACCAGAGCGGGGCGCCAGAGAACGGCCAGGTAGGTGCCGAAGCCGATCGCCATGAGCCGATTGGCCAGATGCTGGGACAGGGCGAGGAACAGCACGGCGGTGAGGGCGATGACGGCGCATACACCCACCACACCGTGGGTGCCGCCCCACTTCAACGCCGGGATGAGGATGATGAGACTGAAGATCGACCAGTAGAGAGCCCAATTGGCTCGGCCCTTGGCGAGGAACACCGAACCCACGGCGGCACCGACCGCCTTGATGATCGTCGCCAGTGCCAGCAATCGAAGCGGCCAGATCGCCGGTCCCATGTCGGCGTCGGCGAACAACGCCACGGGTTCAGCCAGTACGAACAGGGCTGCCAGCGCTGGCCAGTAGGCCAGGGCCACCGCCTGTACCGATCGCAGATAGGTGCGCCGCAGTAGTTCGTCGTCGTTACCGATGGCGGAGAACGTGGGAAAGAAGACCCGGGTGATGACGGTGGAGATGCGGACGAGGGGCATCAAGGTGAGTCGGTAGGCAAAGTCGTACACCGCAATGGCCGCCTCGCCAAGAGCAACATAGAGCACACCCTTGGCCAGGTTGCTGTTGACATAGTTGAGGCAACGCGAGCCGGTCAGGTTCAAGCCGAAGGTGAGGATGCGACGTACGGCATCCAGTCGGATCCGCGGAGAGGGCAACCAGCGTGCCATCCAAGCCAGGCCGACGAGCAGGGCGGCCTCACGAGCGACGGCACTGTGGACGGTGCTCATGACTCCGTAGCCGGCTGCCAGCAGGCCGAAGGCGGTAATCGCATGAAGGACAGAGGAGGCGATCTCCGCGGCGGCCATGGCCCGCCAGCGTAGATCTCGCTGCAGTCTGGCGCGAAACAGACCGGAAACGGCGGCAAAGGGGACGAGCAGTACCATACCGCGCAGAACCGGCTCGAACTTGGTGGGATCCTTTGGCGACAACAGGTCGGTTGCCGCCGACGCAGAAAGGATGATGATGCAGGTTGTGATGAGGCCGAAGACGAGGCAGATCCAGAAGGCGGCGTTGAAGTGCTCTTCGCCAGCGTCGCGGTCCTGTACCAGGGCACTGCCAAGGCCCAGGTCACACAACAGGGCCAGAAACATCACCACCATCAGTGACAACCCGAACTGTCCCATCTGCTCGAGCGTCAGAAAGCGGAAGAACACGAAGGTCGTCACGATCTGCAGACTGAAGGCAGATCCCGTCCAGAACACACCGCGAATGGTTCGGGTGGCCAGGGACTGACTCTCGGGTACTGTCATCCCAGCAGGGAGCGAGTGTACTGCAGGTTGCGCAGGGAGTTGGATTCGAGGGGGCTCAGGGTCTCACCTCCGTCGACCATCGGTTCGACACCGTCAGGTTCAGTGGACGTGTGCGTCTCGATGACGACGAAGCCGGAGTAGTCATCGGCACGGAGAGCGCCAAACTGTCCTGTCCAGTCGACGACACCGGTGTCCATCAGCGACCAGGCGTCGGTATCAGGATCGAAGTTCTTCAGATGTACATGGGTGACCAGATCGGCCAGGCTGCCGTACTCGGCCAGTGGATCGTCGGCGCCGGCGCGAGCCGAGTTGCCGGGATCCCAGCAGAGCGTCAGACCGTCGACACCCACGGCGCGGATCAGCGCGGCGGCTTCCGTACCCGTATCCCCCCAACAGACGGCCTCGTTTTCGAGCACGAGATGACAGCCTGACCTCGAAGCGACATCACACATTCGCCCGAGCGTGTCGACGACGGCGGGCGGGAGTCTGCCCGAGCCATGCGGCTCATCCCCACGGCCCGTGCCGAAGATGGACACACGCTCCGTACCCCAGGTGCGGGCCCAGTCACAGGCACGAGGCAGGAGTTCGGCGATGCCCGACTCCACCTGGTGGTCCCCGACATCACACTTGAACAACCCCGGCGATACGCCGGAGACGGAAAGACCGGAATCGGCGACGATGTGGCCCACGTCTCTGAGGGCATCGTCGCTGACCCGGGGAAAACGGCCACCCGGCAGCGAGCGGACCTCTACCGCCTCCAGATTCCAACGCGCCGCCAGCAGCAGAGCTCGGGCCGGATCCTCGCGGCAGATCTCGTCGGCAAAGGTGGCGATTCTCACAGCGGCTGTGCCATCTGACATTCCTGTCGATTGTAGGTACGCGGATGATTCAATATCGTAGCCCTGTGCGCTGCGGGCCACCGCCCTGACCGGCGCACGAAAGACTGTCCAAGTACCCATCTGGAGGAAGTGATGATCGAACTCGCCGTTGCCGTCGGTCTCGCCGTCGGTGTCTCGGCCATGTGTTCCCTCTTCGAGGCCGTGCTCTATTCCGTCCCCATCGGTCACATCGAGTCGATGGCCGAGTCGGGACGCACCTCGGGCCGCATCCTGCGCTCTCTGCGCGAGCGGGTGGATCGGCCCATCGCCGCGATCCTGTCGCTGAACACCATCGCCAACACAGCCGGGGCAGCCGTCGCCGGCGCCGCGGCAGTCAAGGTTCTCGGCGACGACAACCTGATCTGGTTCTCTGTCTTCTTCACAGGCGCGATTCTGCTCCTGTCCGAAGTGATTCCAAAAACCGTGGGTGTCGTCTACGCTCGCGGCCTGGCCAGCATGATCGCACGGCCGTTGCTGGGCCTGGTGTGGCTGTTTCGACCGCTGATCTGGTTCACCGGACAGATCACGAGACTGTTGGCCCGGGGTGGTGACGAGTCCGACGTGTCAGTAGAAGAGATTACCGTCATGGCCCGACTCGGACTCAAGGCGGGCACTCTAGAAGCAGCGGAGGCGGCGGTGATCGAGAATATCCTTTCCCTCGAAGCCCGCGATGTACGCGACATCATGACCCCGAGGACGGTCGTCTCCTCACTGAGTGTCGGCCAGACGGTGGGGGGACTGAAGGAGTCCGGTGAGATCGCCGTGGCCTTCAACCACAGTCGTGTCCCGGTCTATGATCGGGATGCGGACGACGTGGTGGGTATGGTGCTGCGCCGTGATGTCCTGACGGCGATGGCCGAGGCTCAATGGGATCGTCGACTCGAAGAGTTCATGCGCCCCGTCGATTTTGTCGCCGAGTCGCTCAGTGTCGACCGCCTGCTACGTCGACTCCTGGAGACCCGCCAACATCTCGTGCTGGCCATCGATGAGTACGGCGGCCTGGCTGGCCTGGTTACGTTGGAGGACGTGCTCGAGGAGATCCTGGGCACCGAGATCGTCGATGAATTCGATCCGGCCATCGACATGAGGGAGTTGGCCCACCGGCGGCGGGAATCTCTCGAACGCAAGAACCGACCCTCGGAGTAACCGCCAATACGGCAGACGCATCGCGAAGAAAGTCAGATCCGGCACCATGTTTGTGCCAATGTGGCAGACGACTCATGCATGACGGTCCTCGATTCCCTGTGAGAACAGAATGGTACGGCCTTTGCCATGGGACTCGGCGAAGGCTGCAACGACACACCATTCAAACCCTCACAGGAGGATTTACCACATGGCACTCGTTCGCTGGCAACCCGCCAACATCTTCGATCTGGGCCGCGACGCCGACCGCTTGTTCGACAGTTTCTGGGGCAACGGCGGCAGAGGGGGTGACACGACCGGTACCGCTGCCTGGCGACCTTCGGTCGATATCGCCGAGAACAAGGATGAATACGTCGTAACCGCCGATCTGCCCGGCATAAGTCGAGACGATCTGGAGGTCACAGTCGACGACGGTCGCCTGACGATCCGGGGCGAGAGACGGCAGAACGCCGGGTCGGATGACGGCCCGGCGCGGCACGTGGAGCGCACCTATGGTTCCTGCACCCGATCCTTCGATCTGCCGACCGCGGTTGAGTCCGAAGGCATCGGCGCCGCCTATCGCGATGGCGTCCTGACGGTCACAGTGCCCAAAGCTGAAGCTGCCAAGCCCAGACAGATCGAGGTGCAAGTCAGCGCGTGACCCGGTGTTCGTCCAGGCGTCATGGGCGTTTTCGGGCCGGCCCTCCCGTGGGGGGTCGGCCCGATTTCACGGCGACTGAGGGTTGTCGATTTCAGCTATGTATTGCCTTTTTTCGGATTTCTTGGGATCCATGGATACCCCGCCAGGGGTCCCCGTCTGCTTCCCCGCAGCGTCCTCACAGCAATCACTACACAAGAAGGACTCTCGTGCGCCTCCGAATCGCGGCGTTGTGCGGACTGCTGTGTCTGCTTGCCTCCGAAGTTCAGTCTCAGAATAACCAATTGAGTTTCACCAGTATCACCGCCCGTCCGGGGGAGGAACTGACGATCCCCCTCAGCGGTACCTTCGTCGACGGCATGTCCGGGCTGGTGGTTTCAGTGCTCTTCGACCCCTCCGTCATTCAGGTCCTCGATGTTTCCACGACCACACTGAGCGAGGACTTCACGCTGCACAGCTCGGTCAGCAACGGCAGGTTGACCATCGCCATGGCCGCCGCCGAGCAGATCACGACGGTCTTCCCCGAGTGGATTCTCGACCTGCGGGTTCGCGTCATCGGTGCACCCGGTGCGACGGAACTGGGCCTGATCGGTGGCCCCAGTCTGGCCCAGAACGCGCCAAACCCATTCAACAGCAACACGGTCATCCGCTTCCGCACCGTCGTCGACGGCACGATGGCACTACACGTCTATGACCTGACCGGCCAGCGAATCCGGGATCTGTGGACCGGAGACAAAGCCGCTGGCGATCATGCCCTCACATGGGACGGCCGGGACGACGCCGGGCAAGAGGTGGCCAGCGGCGTCTATGTGTATCGGCTGCAGACCGGTGACGGCAGCGACGTCCAGCGAAAGCTGCTATTGCTGCGCTGACAGTGCGGGACATCCAGACAACGGCAAAAGGCCTCTCGAGGAAGAGGCCTTTTGTCATTATGGTACTCCCACGGGGAGTCGAACCCCGGTCGCCAGGATGAAAACCTGGTGTCCTAACCGTTAGACGATGGGAGCCTGATCCCCCAAAAATACCGGCGCCTCAGCACATGCGCAACCCGACCGTTGCGGACTATCTTGGCATTCATGGGCCGATTCTCGCAGACATACCGCATCGCTCTGGCAGGGTTGTTTCTGTTCGTTCTCGGCTTTCTGCTGCTGCACGGACGCGTGGCGCAACAGTCGGGTTCATGGCGCTACACGGTCACCCACGATGACGAGTACGCCTTCTGGGTGATTGCCGACGGCGCTGGCGAATCCCCTCGTTCCGACGCCAACCCGTTCTACGCCGAACATGCCGGGGAGACCAACCCGCTCCTCTCCTACCCGACGGTCATTCTGGTGGGAACCATCGGCGGCTGGCTCGGCGTGCCGGTGTTGACGCTGCTGCCGCTATGGAAAGTGGGGGCGCCGTTTCTGGCGTGGCTGGTGATCTGGCAGTGTCTGGTTCGCATCTGGGGCTGCCGCGAAGGCCCGGCTGCCGCGACAAGTCTCTGTGTGTTGTGCGGGACGATGCTCCTGCACGGCAGCGCGCAGCACATGCTGCTGCGCTTTTCACGCCCCATCGACACGCTGGCCGCGTCGGCGGTATGGCTCTCTTGTGCCCTGAATCCCAGGGTACTGAAGGGCAAGACCCAAGGGCTCACAGCCCTGGCGGCTGCCGTCGTGCTGCTGGCGTCCCCTTTCCATGCCGTGTTCTGCACGATCACGACCTGGTGCGCCTGGCTCTGGAGTCGCTGGCGCCGACAGGATCCCGATGCAGGACGAGTCCTTTGGCTGGCGAGTCTGGCGTCCGCCGTCGGACTGACCCTCATGCTGGGGCTGATGCATCAGGCGGCGGACAACCGATGGATGCAGGACGCGCTGGCCTTCGATGCCGGCGTCGAGGGCGGGTCGTGGCTGTCGGTTCTGCTGCTGGTGGCGGCCATCTTCGCCGTACTCATCCGTCACCGCGGACAGAGCCTCACGCGGTCAGACATGTCGCTGCTCTGCATCCTGGCGGTCGAGCCGTTGGCCGCCAATGTCCAGATCATCCTGGGCCAGGGCTACGGTGTCGCCATTCACCGCTACTACTTCCTGATCTTCGAACTGCTCGCCCTCATCGCCTGGCTGGCCGATGCTGTTCCCAAGCGCCAGCACGGCGAGCGCTGGAGGCCCTGGGAGGTCCCCGTCGTCACCGTCGCCGTCGCCTGTGTGCTGTGGATGGTGAGCTTCCCTGAGACAAACTTCCTGCGCCTGCTTCCCCGGGCCGGATGGCCGACGGCACCCTACGACAACAGCCGCCTTCTGTTGCAGCTCTGGCCGGTGCTGTTCGTGCTCATCTGGCTCGTCCGACGCACACCGTTGCAGAGATCGCCCGCCGCCGTCGGACCGATGCTGGCCGCCGTCTTCGTCTGCTTCTGCTTCGCGACGTTTCCCCCACAGTTGCCGAAGGCCAATCACTCGGTGCCTTTCCATGGCGCCCACACCTGGCTGGCAGAACATGCCGAATCCGCAGAGGTTCTCCTGACGGTGCCCCCTGAATACGGCCTGTACGACTACGCACCCCTGTACTGCCCAGTGAAGTTGTACTACAACCCGTACGCCTCGCGCTGGGTGAGAGATGAGTACGAACGGGAGTACCGCAAGTCGATCTACTTCTCGCTCTACTGTGGCGTCCTCGATCAGCCGGGGGTGCCGATTCCAGAGTCGCTCGAGGTACGTCTGAGCGAATTCAGCCTCGACTATATTCTCGCGTGGAAGGGACCGCTGAACGACCGCTGGCGTCGGCAGACAGCGCCGCAGCTGCCGCCGTTGGCAGGGCAGCTGGACGCCAGCATCGAAAGACAGCTGGGACCGTTCCTGCAGGTCGAGTACGAAGACGATCGATGTGTTCTGTGGCGAGTGGTGACCGACTAGACCTTATGTATTGACCGGTTAGACAGCGGACCTCCTCCGATCTCGAAGTTTCGCGGATTAACTTGGGCCATCGAGATTACAACACCCAAGACAGAGCACGCCGCGAGAAGGAGGAGGCCCATGCGGAAAACTACGAAGATCGTCGCGCTGGATCAGCATATGGAGTCGATGACGGTGGCCTTGTTGGGATCACGGCAACGGACGCCTGTGATCTATGGTAACATCGCCAACACGCCGGCAGCGGTGGCGAAGTTGGCCCGTGGTTTGGATGACGGCAAGACACGTCTGCGTTTCTGCTACGAAGCCGGGCCCTGTGGCTATGGCGTCTTCCGACAGCTGACGCAGATGGGGCACGAATGTACTGTCGTGGCCCCGTCGATGATCCCGCGACGGCCGGGTGAACGGATCAAGACCGATCGTCGTGATGCGGCGTCGCTGGCACGGTTGCACCGCTTGGGGGAGCGGACGCCGGTATGGGTGCCGGATGAAGAGCAGGAAGCGATCCGCGACCTGGTGCGTTGCCGGGAAGATGCCAAACACGCACAGCGGCGCGTGAAGCAGCGCCTCAACTCGTTTCTGTTGCGCCACGGCCGTGTGCACGGCGGCCGGAGTCGTTGGACACAGGCGCATTTCCGTTGGCTGGAACAACAGTCGTTTGACCATCCTGCCCAGCAGATCGCCTTTGAGGAGTACGTCGATGCGGTGAAGGACGCTGGACAACGGGTGGCGCAGTTGGAGACGGAGATGAGCCGTGCTTTGGATGGCTGGTCGCTGGAGCCGGTAGTGCGCGGGGTGGATCTCATCGTGGCGATGACGGTGATGAGCGAACTGGGTGACCTGACGCGCTTCGACTCGCCAGCGCAGCTGATGGCCTATGTCGGGCTCGTGCCCAGTGAACACAGCAGCGGTCGCTCGCGGCGACAGGGCGCCATCACCCGCACCGGCAACGGCCATGTACGCCGGGTGCTAGCCCAATCGGCATGGTGCTACAACCATCCGGCACGCAAGACGGCGGCACTGCAGCGCAAAGCCGAGAAGACCAGTTTGGCGGTGCAGGACATCGCCTGGAAGGCACAAAAGAGACTGTGTCATCGTTTCTATTCCATGATGGCTCGAGGCAAGACCCCCTGCAAAGTGGCCACGGCCGTGGGCCGGGAACTGTTGGGTTTCATCTGGGCTATCGCTTGCGAGACGATGCCACGTCAGGCAGCGTGATCCACTTTGAGAGCGAGACATCACAGATCACGTAGTCGGCCTGCGTCGGAGGGACGGATCTTCGGAGAATCCTCGAGAGCACTATGAGGCGCCCTTACGGGACGACCCTCGAAACTAGCACTATGAGGCGCCCTTACGGGACGACCCTCGAAACTAGACAGAGGCAGCTCCACGACGAAGACAGGTCAGGCGGTAACCAACCCGCGGAT
>MDTC01042687.1_pt1 | contig 12086 bp, 15 predicted proteins | sample 811181 | NCBI WGS metagenome assembly MDTC01 (sample SAMN05326644, study PRJNA326480) | marine metagenome | isolation source: seawater | place: Pacific Ocean: North | collected 2011
CTCTGCGTTTCCTGTTGTTTTGGGAGCGGAGCTTTGTTGAAGACTCGATGGGTTCAATGTCGTGTAGTTCCCGCCCTTCGAGGACTTGCATACAGAGAGTATCTTCAAAGGGTGGTGGGATGTTGGTTTTTACAATTGGGTAGTAGGTGGCAAAGACTAAATGGATGCGTTTTTGAAATTTGCTGGAGTGGATGGTACGGTAGCATTTGTGGCGACTGTAGACGGAGATGTCGATGGCGTTCTTTTCAACTTCGTCTTCGAAGTAATTGTATTTGCTCAAGTTTGTTTTTTCAAACCACAGGTTCATGACGTGTAGGACGGCGAGCGAATCTTTGAACAAGTATTCGACGTTGTCTTTGAAGGTTTTGCAAATCATATGCCAAGAATATTTGGAGGCTCGATGAGATTTCAACACGATGATGTTGCATTTGCATTTAAAGTAATGTTCTAAAAAGGTATGTATGTCTTTGGCAATGCTTGCCCCGATGTGCAATGAGTTCATTTGGCTAATGTCGTAGTCTGCAAAGTCTGCACCAGCAGGAAACTCAACGTCTAAATAAAGACGTGATCCAAAGGTTTTGAGCATGTTTTCGCACCCCATTCGGTCTTCTTCGGGGTATACGCAGTCGGAGCAAGCCATGAGTTCGTAAAAATGATTCTGTATGCCGTGCTCTTTGTTGTACGTCAGTATGGTATCTAATGCGGAGGCGGTTAATAAATGATAAATTTTGCAGTTGCTTTCGCTGACATCCTCTGCAAAGTAGCGCAATAAGTCTACGTCTTTGGCTTTAGCCGTATGCATTAGCTGTTGCGGGGATTTGCGTTTGAATTTTTGCCTGAACGGGCCTTTGAACGTCCCTGGTTTCAGTATGTTGTAGTACATTGAGTTGCGGAAGTTCTGCAATGCTGTTTAAAACACTTGAATATTCTAATTCGCTGTTGAGTTCCTTTTCGAGCTCTTCGTCAGTAATATCAGTGTTGAAGTTGAAATCTTCAGCGAGGCGTTCACTGATTTCGTTAAAATCGTCCGTAAATACATTTAATTTATCAAGTAGTTCTTCAACGTCCTCTGGGTTAATGGCAACTTCTTTGTGTGCGTTGGAGACATGTTTCAATGCGTGAATTTGCATTCCATTCAAATGTAAATTTTCCAATTGCAATATTCTTCCTAGTATTTGTACGCGGCGTTGATCAACAGATTTGTAATGTCGTTTCAGTAGTAATCGGCGTTGCAACGTATGTTTGGTTATTTTTTGTTCATGTGCGGTTTTTTTAATATCTGCTTCGATGCGATGGCACATGACTTCCAAGGTTTTGTCTAAGTCTTTTAGTTCATTGATGTATTCTGCAATTTGCCTTTTGTTTCTTTTTCTAAAGCAGCGATGCATACTTGTCCAATACTAATGTCGTTTGGGTCAGGATTGATAATGATGATGGGATCTGGTAGAGTTAATTCTATGGACACTTGTGCACCTATGCCTGTTTCATTATATATGCTGCCGCACCGATCCGTAATTATGATTGCAAGTAGTACAATTAAAAATGACAATACAAAAATTAAGATTATAAATACTTCATGTATTGGTAAGGTGGGCACTAATGTGCAAAGCATAAAGACACAGCAGAGACATAAGAAATGACTCCCTTCCATGACACTTAGTTACCAAACCCAGCCAAGTATATAGAATTTCTACGTCGGAGGTGTTTGTGTAGTAGTACTTTCTCTTCTAATTCCATAGTGTGAAAAATAAATTTACTTACAGAATTGCATGTTATCAATACAGCATATAAAACTACTATCAGCAAGGCATATTGTATCATTCTATCTACTACTTCGTGGCATATGAAGGATGTTCGTCTTTCACAGGTAGTATGTTCATCCTCTATTTTCAGTGTTTCGATGGTTGGAGCTAGGTTTGCTTCGTTTTTTTCCATATATATTGTGTTTACGCCTATTTGTATATAACAAGCGATGAAGTATATACTTTTCATTTTAAACCTATTCTTTTTATTACAAATTGTTGAAGGTTTTGTCTTGCCGTTTGAAGTTTCGCCAAAAATAGCAAGCTTGATTCGCAAGAACCAGGAGCACTTTTGTACAAAACAAGTGTCTCCCTTCGCGTATGTACTTTGTCACGAGGCGCCAAAGTACATTTCGTTCAATACAACGCACGTGTACAAGTTCAACGAGATTGGTATTCACAAAGACGAAGACAATGTTACGGTTGCTTTTAAAACACCTCAAAAGTTGTATTATTTTGGAAAATCGGACAATGAAAACGAAAAACAAGCTTTAATAAAAATGCTATAAGGGCTGTTGTGCGCGGCTGTAACATGTCTGCTTTTTTCTATAGTTTAGCAAGTGAACATATACGACAAAAGGTAGGCATAGCGGAGGATCTTCATTATCCGAATGATACATTTTACAGCTTTGCGTGCATTGGTATTTTTTCAATAACGGTGGTGCTTCTCATTGTCTTGGCTACGCAACATAGTTTGCATATTGCTGTCTTTATTCTTCATGTTGATTTTTGTTTGATTATGTTGTACTTGCTTCTTTGTATGCGATTAGGAAAGCATTGGATTAACACTTTAATATGTGCGTTGGATAGCATTTTTATAGCCGAAGACATGGCACGGCGGAGGACACGCACACAAGAAAGGAATGCTGTTCGCCAGCCTAGACAACAACCTACGCGTCAAGAGCCTGTAAAACAAGAATATGTAGAGGTGCACGAACAGGCTCAAAACAATCAAGGATTTTTATCAGTGGATATGAATAAATTGGATGCAGCCTTTAAAGGTGGTATGTTCAATAGACATTAAAAGGAAAAGAATATATAACGTCTTTTCTTTTGTAGTAATACACGATGGATACAACTACAATACATGCTCGATTTAAACATTTTGTAGAGGCAAATTTGATGCAGTCTATTGATGCAGAAGGTACAAAACTGTACGAGGCATATGCGGAATTTGCTAAATTAAAATGGGACAACAAATTATTGGAAAATCCAACGGAGGTACCGCCAAAGGCAAAAGATTTTTTGCGATTTGTGGAGAGAACGGAGAACGATCCAATTCCTAGCTTTATCGTCGGTAGGCAAGTGCAACTGTCCGATTCCAATTTTTCACGGTGCTTAAATTCATACAAGAGCCGATATTTGAATGTCCGATTGAAAAATAAAGAATCGGTAGATCTGTGTGTGTTGGATTATTTAGATAAAATGAACAAGACGCAAGTATTGATGCGATTGCCAAAGCCCATGCCATGTATTGCAATGCATACTGCGCGTTTGATGCGGGAGTTGTGGTTGCTGCACAAAGAACACAATATTCCGTACAAAATACGTTCCGATGAGCAGCAAATACAAGATATTTTAAAAAATTGGTTTCATAAAAATTATACCATGTATTGCAAAGACGGTGAAATTGGATACCCAAGAAGGCAATTAATGGAGGAAGCGAATGATTTCTTAGTGCGTAACTTTGGACCATCCAAATTATTGTATTGCCACGATGCGGCTTGGAGATCGTTTATGAAAAAAGTGGTTGGAGTAGACGATACCGTTCAAAAAGGGCATTATTTACGCTTGCCTGTGTGGAAAAAGGATGCTAGCGGCAATGCCATCATCAATGTCCGTAAGTCGGTCGGGACAGGGGGTGCGTTTAGTTTTGAGAAACGACATGAATCACGCTTAAACGGGAGGCTTGCAACGCGCCGAGAGAGAGATACTGCCAGAAAGGCAAGAGAGAATAAAAAAAAGAAACAAAAAATAGATAGACGTTAGTATTTTAATTCACCTTTACGCTTAATAATAGCACAATCAATGCGTGCTCCAGCGTTTCCTGTTGTTTTGCTTTCCCCATCATTCTTACCTAAATCATCTTCTTCCGCATGTAAAACAATAGTTCTCCCAATAATGTCTTCAAGATTCAATTTCGCGCACATGTTACCAGCTGATTCTCCATAAGTATCTGCTTTAATGTTTCCTAAGTCACCGTCATGTCTCTGATCTGAATCTAAATCACCATGCTCCTTTTTTTTTGGATTATAATGAGAGCCTGCTTCGTTACAATCATCGTTCTGAAATGGGTTTTCGTGTATGTGAAAACCATGTTTACATTTTGGTGTTAAGTTTTTTAATGAATATGTAATGCGACATTTTGTTCCTTGTTGCGTAAATCCAACCGTGCCATGCGTCTTAAATATTGCTACCGCCATTTCTTACAGAATCAAAATGATAATATAGAACTATATTTCAAAACTCTTCATTTTCCCAGCTAATGTTCGATACAGTGGACATTAGAGAATTGGTAGATGAAAATGGGGAAGGTAACGGATCGACGGATACGGTTGGAGGGTTTTCTTCCTTGTTTTGTAAGACTAAATATCTATGATGTAAAGCATTATAATATTCTTCTCTTTCCTTCTCGCTCGTTAAATGTAAAGAATGTAAAGTATTATAATATTCTTCTCTTTCCTTCTCGCTCATCAACAACCAATTCCGTGCGAAATGTTCTCCGCGCTGAAAGATAATATTATAATGTTGGGACGGAAATAATTTGAGTTGTATAATAAGCCATAATTCTAATGTCTCAAAAAACATTTTAAAACACTTTATTGATCGACTCCCGTTAATACCCTTCTAGTAGATGTATTGGTGTTGACGTTATGGATTGTGCTTGAATTTAGTTTTAAAAATAAACTTAATTGACGCATAACATGCTTCACATTGTTTTCATCGGTTAAATCCAATTCCCCATCTACAACAAAAACATTTGGCGCTTCCATTAACCAGCACTCGTGACATGCCTCCAATAGCTTTAAATACTCACGCGTGACGTGCTCTTCTCCAGGTCTGTCTCGTTGTTTGATACGTTTCATGGCAGTATCTACTGACGTTTTAATGTAAATTCTTGCACTTACTTTTGTTAACTGTTTCGAAATGTCTTCAAATTTGCGCATGTAGTTTTTGTATTGTGTATCGGATATGTTGCCGTTCTGATGTTGCAAAAACGAAAACATTCGATTGGATTTCATACTACGCTCTATACAACCATGCGAAATATCTTTTCGTTGTTTTGCCAACGACTCCAATACAACCATTTGAAGCTGAAACGCATACGTCGCAGGATCGTCGTAAAATGCTTTGAGGACATCGTATGGTTGACCAGACGAGTCGGTTGCGGTCCAATCGCAAATGGGTTCGTTGATCACTGGTATATGCGTATGTTTGCTTATTAAACCATTAAAAAAGGTTTTGCCTGCACCAATGATGCCTTCGACAGAGATAAGAGTCTGCATGTTGTATATTGCTACTTATAAAAAAATCTCTAGAATATATTAAAAATTTTAAATCACTTAATCTTCTGCAATTTCACATTGTATGGCAATGCACCTGTACTTAGCAGGGTTCAACTTGCACGTGGTTTTCGTATGTCCAGGTTTTCTGCATATACTACAACGAATCACAACCTTTTTATCCGATATATCGTATATGCTATCACCGTCTTGCTCTTCTGAATACGATGCATTGACGCGAGCGCTTCTTAATGCTTTTTCCCACTTGGCATCCTCGTCTACCCCTGTGAGCCAAAAACAATCGGTGATACCGCATGAAGAACAGGCATTGTATCCGCATACATATGGGATTCGATGCTTGGTCAGTGCTGCACGTAATCGATCGCGGCAAGCTTCAGGGTCATCGTTACGGTACGTGCCGTGTTCGTAGTCGTACTTCGCTACCATAAAAACGGCTTTGGATCTTGACATTTAAGGTTTTCTGGTAATTTTAAATCACTTATATATTACTGTTTTCTCTTGTCGTAGGATGTAAATGAGGTACTATTGTATTCTAGTGTTACTATTCATACCTACAAGTAATGCTAAATTGTCTTGGCGAAAACCTACCATTTTTCAAATAAAAGAAGAAGTGTTCAAGGAGAAAGTAATAGACGAGTACACAGCTGAAAAAAGTACAGCAAATGTCGGACCAGTTACACATAACCCAGTGACTTTATTTTCGGATAGAAACCCGTACAAGAGCAATATTACTCGATTTGCGGTGTACGATGCTAACTACATCGACCCGATTCCAGTCTACAATTTGAACGGGTTGCAGGTCAAGTTAATTAACGAAGTATACGTAGAATGTTACGAGTACGACGATTGTGCGTACGAACTGACGCCAGCAGATAGGCATGAACTAAGTCTTTACGCGTCGTTTATTGAAATGTCTGGTACGAACGCCGTGTCCGATTCATATAGTTTAGGATTAATTCGTTCCAAGTACACTACAAATATTTTAGGAATGTATACGCAAGGATTTGATGTGTTGTCTAATAACATCGGTTTTTGGATACGATTGAAAGATGCATCAGATACTCGGTTGTATACGGAGTTGGAATCCTATAGCAAGACCATTGCCATGCTCGATATGAGTATACATGAACGGTCACATTACGATGAACCCACGTTTAGTTCTGGAGCAGCTCATTGTGATGCATTCCAAGCCAATTATAATTTTTTGTTTCAACGAGCCGCGCGTGACATCACGTCTTACGTTGGTCTTACTGTCATGAATGAACCATTTTACATGACCACGGAATGGTGGTTGATTGGAGCACTTGCTGTTTTGTTTCTTGCGTTTGTCATCATGCTTATTTACTTTTGGAGTTGCAGGGACAAAGGCATTAGAAGCTATTCAAGCTTATAAGGTGTCGATCGATAAGGCACCCAATACAAAAATCAAAGACGGAAAAACGCCGTTGTCGTTGTTTTTTTGTTTCAATTGCAAAACTAAGTATAAGTAAACGCAAATCGGATATTCCAAATACTGTTTCTTCCGCTGTCATAAGTGTATTAAAATAAAAAGTAAATTCTTATATATAACAAGTTTACATGTCCTCTGTACCGCCGCCACCACCGCCGCCTCCGCTTTGCAGATACAGTACGGTGCCTGCAAACTGTGAAATTTGTCAACGACCTACGCAACAAATGGCTTTGCATCGCTTTCTTGGAGCAACAGGGGGAGAGATAACTTGTGTGAGATGCGGAGACATGGTGAAACGGTGGTACACAGCATATGTGACGCACGCTGGGGTAGAGGACACCCTTGATGGAAGGAGAAGTTATTACAGAGGATTTCCACGCGCAGCGAATTTGTAACGCTAAGTGTTATGATTACATTATTTGATTTGATTGGGTGTGATTTGATGGACAAAAACCATCATGTTTATTTCCACTTCAAGAGTTATTATTTCAAAGGTACTGTTTCGGAATTGGGTTGTATTTATGAATCCTACTGCAACGAGAATCGAGTTTTCCATGAGAGGAACCCGTTTGATTCGATTAGCGAATGGGCAGATGCATGTATACAGGAATTATGCAACGAGTACGTGACAAGGTTCTCTGCATGGAAACGAATTAGTCATCAAGAATCTGGGTTGACGTTGTATACGTTGAGGCAATTATACAACCAGTTTGCAAATGGCAAAGTTCCGATTACTAATCAAACGATTACAACGATGCGGCAATATTTAACGTCTAGCATAGTATACATTGATCAATTAGAGAAACGTTTGCAATCGTTAAAAAATTACATTGATGGCTATTCTTCCGTCGTCGATTATGAGATAATCCAACGCCCTAGTGCGCTGAAACAGTTGACTTTTATGCATAATAAATATTTACAACAAAATAATTAAGTATTTTTTTTTATTAATTTTATAATCGATCTCTCTGTTAAGTATACAATAATATTTGCAAAACATATTAATACTCCTGCATAAAGTAAATATTTGCCCAGATCCGCTTCAATAATTAACGAGCAGTGCTCGATGCAAGTCCCGTTGCATATAAAATTTGTTTTTTCGGACCAATCAGGTAGCAAGCAATCCCATTGCGAGCCCGCTTCGCTGTTATTTTTTTTACAAATAACGTCGTCTAAAAGATGTGTGAGGTATTTATGGTGGTTGTCCACTTGGAGTTGTGGTGCGTCTATTTCTGGTACGTAAACATGCGACGAAAAGTGATAATAGGGATAGTTGTCTTTGTGGAAACAACGTTTGACGTTCATGCTACAATAGGTTCTCTTTTGATTTTATAGCGTTGTGATATAAGCAGAATGCATGCCTCACAGGTTTCATCATAATTTTGTGTTTTTTAAAATGATAATTGTATTTTTTTCTCTGTTTTGTTAAATATTTTTTCAAGTATTTAATCTCTTGTTTTGTATGTGTTTCTTGTGCCGCAATGATACTCAAGTAGGCAAGGTGTGTCGCATAGTAGAAGGCGTGCCACTCATCTAATTTAATCTGGTAGTCCGTGTGCAATTGTTTTGAACATTTTAATTCCGTATTGTTTTCGTATCGTTTCTTTGCTAGGTTCAACTCTTTGTATAGTTTTGTGGTGGCTTGCAACTCGTGGTACAGTATGTAATCAAAATAACGTTTGATGTTATTGTCTTCTAAGCATTTGTAAGAGAGGGGATCTTTGTGTGTTGCAGCGGACCATGTACAACCGACGTGAACTAAATGAAAATTTTCTTTTGTATGTGTTATTCTAAATAAACCTTGATAAAAATATTTTTTAAATCTTTTATGCACCTCCTCTTTCGCCTGTTCAATCTCTTGTTTGGTTGGATGTTCGTACGTATTCATTTTAAAACACTTTACCTTTACCTTGTTTCGTTATCGTGTTTTGCTTGTGCATGTTGTTTTGAATATTCTATTAATTGGCCATTCACATCTCGTTTGTCTAAAATTGGAGGCTGGCTTGTGTTCAATTCATCTTTCAAATACCGTACAGAATATGCTTCGCAAAACGGATCAATGCTATCGTGCTCACTCTCGTCGTATTCGTGCAATTCCTGCAATCGAAGTTTCATTGCGTAATCATCGTAATGAACGTCAATGGTATGAATGGTTGGTCTTCCATGTATTTTCTTTTTTCCTTGTATTTTTTGGCTGATAGGATCGACTACGTTCTTTTCTTTGAATACTTTCTCGTGTCGCGGGCCACCTTCTATCGTAATCGATTTCGATATACTAGGGTCGCACCAATCTTTTTCTCTGACGTTTTGTTCCCTGTCTCTGTAAGTGACTTTTCCTGTCCATGGATGTCCAACTAGAATCGTAGTTTTCTCTGGTTCTTTTGCAAAATATTTATACTTGCTCAATACACCTAAAAACCGATCTTCTTCTTGGTGAGTGTCGTGTTGGCAATCATCTAACCACGAGACCAGAATGTACAATTTGATGCTAGATCCAAATTTCTTTTTCATAATGACTGGGTTTGTTTTGTACGGCAAGTTTCGCGCTTTCAACTCATGGTTGCGCAAATTTCGCGTCCCGTTCAACTGCCCCGTTTCGTATGGCAATTTCCAAGCACCATTATCATCAATCGATGGGTATTGGTTGCCGAACGAATTGTAATAAACATTGGCAGTTGTGTTTTTGCTTAAATTGTTGATCGTGGATTCCAACACAATATCAGAAGTGTTGACAATGAGACCAACGGTTAATTTTTTCTTCAATTGTTCTGTCAATTCTAACTTGACCATGTTTTCTGCGCCAATGCAAATGTAGTTGGTGTCTACGTCGTCCATGCTTTCTGGTCTAGCAAGATCTCTTAATGGATAAAACGATTTCCACGCGGCGTTTGCGTCGATGGTTCTTAATTTTTTCAATCCGCGTTGAACAATTTGACTATGAATTTTGTCTTGTGAGGCGGCTACGAATTCAGATCGCATTAACGCCATGGTTCGTATGGCAGTACCAACATCGCAATACATTAAACGATTGATGTCCATCCACTGTTCGGTGGCTTCTTCACCGCGGTACTTAATTTCTTGTTGGAAATATTTACCCAAGCAACTTTCTTTCTTTTTGCTCGTCAATTTCCAATAGATGGAATTGGCTGTTGGTTTTTTGTTTTTGTTGTCTTGTAAACATTGGTAAATTTTGTAATAGGATGCATACCCGCTATCTTTTCCTTGTACGTGCAAACGGCAAATATCACCTTGTTTGTAATTTTTCCCCGAACGCCATGACTTTTTGTGTACCCATTGTCTTTTCAATAATTGTTCCTCCGCTACCAATCCTGGTTCGCCTGTCACTTCGTCAATATTGTCTGGGTCTTTGCTGAAAATTCGATTGTTGATTAAATCAACGACACAATTAACAGGTGTGCGTTCTTCTGTATCTGAATCTCTAGAGTGCAATTTAAAATCGTTGCTACGGTACAGCACGCAATCGTGTTCAAACTTGTACATACTAGTTGTTTCATCGTTGTCTACAAACACCTCAAGCTCTCCCATCTTCTTGTTTAAAGCGCTGCAAACACGTTCATCTCCAATGTAAAACTGCAACGTTTTGTTGTATGGTCTATGATGAAATAAAATATTAATGACGTTGTATTGAATTTGTGTTCGGCAATTGTTTCTGCATCGCTCAATGGATCTCGTATTCAAGTCCAATTCTCCTTGTAAATAGTCTTGAACATCGTCAAAAATAGCAAAGTTAACATCTTGCAAACCGCCATCAATGTCCATCATGGCGCATAGCTTTGCCAACTCTTGGTCTATCCAGTGATTTTTGTGAATAAACATTTGCGTATCCCTTGCGCGATCACTGGATTGATTTCCTTGTGAGGACTTCATGTATGCAACGGTCTTGAAATGTCGTATGGTTTTCGCAATGTGTTCCTTGTGATCGCGATCGTTCCTAGCTTTGGAGCGTTTGCTCAAACAATGATTGCTGTTTTCCATAATGACCATGCTTAACCATACATGAATTTTTAGTTCAATGTATTTCGATTGAACCGTATCAAATTGCGAAATCGACTTCCAACCTTCTTGCTCGGAGCGTATACTTTTTTCAATTTCAGTCAAACGCATCGCCGCCGCATTGCCTTTGATAGCTGCGCCGCCATCTCGCATTGGATCGGGTTCATTCCTAATTTTGATGCAAAAATGCCTATCCTTGCCAAAAAAATGAGACAAGGCAGAGGCATTGGCTTCTTCTTCGCAAACACCAGGACATTTACACATCGTGATGACGTGGTACAATTCCGACTTCCCTGTTCCAGGATCACCTGTTTGTGAATTGTGTGTCTTATCGCGAATCAAAAGGTATGCACACCCCGCATTGATCAGCAAGCGATAAGAATCGCATTGCAAGGTACTCAAGTACATGTAAAATTCAGCACCATTCAACACCCAACACATAAAATTGTCTTGGAAATGCAAATCCTCATGTAAGTTTGGCATCTCGATGAAAATGCTCGAAAAATTTTGCTTTTTCAATCTTTCTTGTGTATTGATGATTCCGCGCAAGCCGTTTCCAATGTTGCAGTTGCCAACACCGTTGAAAATTGGAGCAATGTACTCCAACGCTTTCTCCATGGATTTGACTCTAGCAATTTTCCTTTCCAAACGCGTCTTTGCAACTTTCATCATCTTGTCAAAAAATGGTTTGATGAATTGGTGTGCCAACGCACGTTGGTAGTAAAAACTGTTCGATTGCCCAGGGTATAGCATTTTACCTTTCACTCCCATCACTTCTGTGTTCGCGGACGGGTCGATGCACTCAAAACTCTGTCCTTCGAACTGTGGTTCTTTGCTCGGAATAATAGGTTTTGATTCAAATGCTTTTCTTGCGCTTACCACGGGGTTAAGATTAGACACGCTAGCAATTGGTTTGGATGCTTTTGGTTTCAAGGTGCTTCCTAACGTGGTCCTCATCATCGGAAGCACGTACTTGATGTATGCATCCAATCGATGTTTGGACATGAAATGTTCTTCCACCAAATCTCTTGCATTAAGCAAGATCATCGAATCGCGGAACTCTTCTTTTGGTTGAAATTTGGTCAAGTTATCGTTGAAATAATTTTGCCAAATAAAGCGTTCACTGTCAATATCACATTTTTCATAAAAACATGGCAGCATGTTCATTCGAATTGGTTGTCCGTTTTCATCTATGGACCCGTCTGTGCCGTTCACCAGCTGGTTCCATTGACCGACTGAAAAGACATGTTCTGGGTATACAGGATTCTCTTTGTCCACAAGGGTCTTCGTACATGC
>MDTC01073447.1_pt1 | contig 12084 bp, 4 predicted proteins | sample 811181 | NCBI WGS metagenome assembly MDTC01 (sample SAMN05326644, study PRJNA326480) | marine metagenome | isolation source: seawater | place: Pacific Ocean: North | collected 2011
AATATTGATAATATTGATAATATTGATAATATTGATAATATTGATAATATTGATAATATTGATAATATCAGTGATATTAAAATCAATGATAAAAAAATTCATGATTTAGAAGAAATTAGTAATAATAATTTTGATATTATAGATAAATATAATAATCCTAATTTAAAAAGTAAAAATAATACAATAAATAACACCGAATCATCATGTTCTTCAAGATATTCAAACACTGAATCTGATAAGAATTCTACGTCAGATAATAATTCCGAAATTTATAGTGATGATTCAGATACTAGTTCAGACGATTTAGAAGATATATATATAAATATTAAAAAATATCCTATTGAAATTATAGCATTAGAATGTTGTGAAGATACATTAGATTCATACATTATTAATAATAAAATTAAAGACAATGAATGGGAATCAATTGTTCTTCAAATATTATTTACATTAATAACATATCAGAAAGTTTTTTGTTTTACCCATAATGATTTACATACTAATAATATAGTATACAATTTAACAGATAAAAAATTCTTAATATATAAATTTAATAATAAACATTATAAAGTTCCAACATTTGGTAAAATTTATAAGATTATTGATTTTGGAAGGGCCATATATAAATATAAAAATAATTTAATATGTAGTAATAGTTATTCCCCAGATGGAGATGCAAACACACAATATAATTGCGAACCTTATTTAATACCCGATAAACCTAGAATAGATCCTAATTATAGTTTTGATTTATGTAGATTAGGTTGCAGTTTATTTGATTATTTTATTGATTCTATTGAAGATGTTAAAAAAATTAAAAGTCCAATTAAAAAAATAATGTTATCATGGGTAATAGATGATGATAATAAAAATATTTTATATAAAAATAATGGCGATGAGAGATATCCAGATTTTAAATTATATAAAATGATTGCCAGAATAGTTCATAATCATATACCTCATAAAGAATTACAAAATCCTCTTTTTGAAAAATATTTAATTTCCAAAAAAAAAATTAATAATATTAATTCTATAATTAGTATTGATGATATACCAACATTATATTAAAAATCTGGTGTATTTATAAATGCAGATGGTGATAATTTTACATTACCTATTATTTCATTTAAATTAAATTGTTCTAATAAATATAAAGACATTGTTGCCGATATAAAAACTAATAAACTATCTATAATTAAAGTTTTTAATGGCTTATTTTCTTTTAAAATGAATCTCATCTCTACAAATTTTATTATAAAATATAATAAACTTACTATTGCTGCAGTTAATACTTGATTGTTCATTTATATAAAAAAATATATAAATGAATATATATTAACGAATAATTATTTTAATTCTTCTATATCTAATTCTATATTATCTATATTTCCATCTTTTTCTTCTAAATTTAATAAATCCATATCTAATTTATCTGGATCATTATCTAAGGGTTTTATATCTAAATCTAAATTATTTATAATATTATCTTTATCTATTTTTATTAATTCATTATTATTTAATTCATCTCTTATATCTAATTTATCATCTATTTGTAATTTATCATCTAATTGTAATTTATTTTCTGTTTCTAAATTATCTATATTTAATTTATCCGTATCTAAATTATCTATATTTGTTAACTTATTTGCATCCATTAATGCTTTCTTTAAATTATCTTGTGATTCTTTTTCTAGTTTATTTTTAACTTCAGTCTTTATTGACTCTAATTCTTTATCTCTCTCTTCTTTTTGTCTTTTTAATAATTCTTCTTTATCTATTAATACTTCTTTCTTTTCTTCTATTTCTACACCTGTTTCCTGCGTTTCATCTAAATATGTTTTTAAAATATTTTCTATTGGTATATTATCCCTTATACTATTTAAAATACATTCTTTTATTATTATCTCTATTTCTCTATTATTTTTTTGAGTTTGTAAAGGCATTATATCTCTTTCTAATAAATATACATTTACATACAATTTACGAGCAACATTTATATAAACTTTATGTATAAAACTATTTAAATTTGGTATTTCTATATCAACTTTTTTTTGTTTAATTCCAACTCTCGTTGATGTTAAAGATTTTAATTGAGATATATGTATACATGTTATTAAATCTTCTAAATAATTACATCCACTTGATGCTTCTATCCTATTTTTTTCTTCTTCAACTATTTGTGAACTCCATTTTGGTATATTGTTTAATAAATTTTGAAATGTCATTAAATATTTTCCTTCTTCATCATTTTCTATACACATCTTATATCCTTCATTAAATATTGATTTAATACCTTCAACTATACATGGAGTTAATATATTTAATAATCTTGCTGCCCATTCATTTTTAGATTCTATTAAAGTAGATAAATTATAATCATCCATTATTATCTTTACATAGTTCTTATATTTTTTATATCAATATTATTACGAAAATATATAAAATATAAACAAAATAATATTATTATTATTTCATTTCTTATTTCTTTTTTGAAATTATCTATCATAAATAAAAAATTATATTTATCAAAATTATCAGATAATTTTAATTCAATAAATTTTATTAAATTATTTCCACTATATCCTTCATTATATAATTTTTTTGATAAATTTATTATTTCATATATTTTTTCTAGTTTTATCTCTCTGCTTTTATTTGAATAATCCAATATATCTATATATTTTTTTAAATTTGTTATCTTATTATTTGTATAATTATCTTTATTATCATCCTTTATTATTATTCTTTTATTACAAAAAATTTCACTAAATCTTGATAATATCGGTTTTAAAATTTTAAATTTATTATCTACTACTATAAAAAATCTTGTAGTATGATTATATATCTCTATACTCCTCCTTAATGCCGATTGTGCATCTATTGTTAATCTATCTGCGTTTAATAATACTATTGACTTAAATAAATTATCTTTATTCGATATTATAACATTTGCAAAAAATTTCATATTCTCTCTAATAAATTTTATATTACCTTTACCATGACAACAATTTATTATTAATACATATTTTTCTATGTTTTCTTTATTTTTATATATCTTATATAATAGATATTCTAATATTGTCTTTTTACCTGTTAAATTATTACCATGAAATATTATATTTGATATATTTTTATTATCATATAATCTATCTATTTTTTTAATTAATTCATTATTATCATTCATATGATTTTATATTTTATCTTTTTTTAACTTTATATTATTAATATTTTAGTTATAATTATAATTTATTTAATTATAATTATATTATAAAATGTCATCTTTAACAAATAAAATTATTGGTAATATTAAAAGAATTTCTACCGATTTTAATTCTAGTTTATATACAGATTCTAATAATGTTATTGCTATTGATACTTCTAATAATAGAATAGGTATTAATACTAAAGACCCATCTTATTCATTACATATTGTTGGTACTCATAATACTAACTCAATTAAAAGTTATAATATTTATATTGATAATTTAGCAGAAATTGAAAAAATAAGTTCTACTGATATATCTACTCAAAATATATCATCATGTATTAGTGGTAATATTAATACACTCATATGCCAAAATATTACCGCTAATTCATTAGAAATAACAGATTTTATTGAAATTTCTCTTGGTAGCTGGAATGTCCAAAATGTAACTGCTGATGAAATTACAAGTGACAATATAACTGTTAATAATCAATTAAATGTTATTGAAATACTTGCTACTTCTATATCTGGAAATATAATTAGTTACAATACTATATCTGGAGAAGGTCAAATCTATTCCGATAGCATATACTCTCAAACATTTCGTACGAAAACTGATGAAACCGGTAATAATAATAATTTTAGTGTCGCGGGTTTAACAATACAATCTGGTATTATTGATTGTAGTGGCACTTCTGAATCTTTTATTAATGAATTAAGTTCTAATTCAATCAATTCTAGTTTATATATAATTGATAATAATACCCTAATAGATAATAATTATAATTTTGGTATAGAGATATCTAATAATTTAGATATATTTAATAATAATTTATATACAGATACTATTTTTGTTAATGATTTATGTAGTAATAATATTACAATTAAACAAAATTTAACGTGTGTTTCAAATTCAGAAATTGATTTTAATAATTCTAAATTAATTTTACCAAATAAAAATAATATTGATACCTACGACCTTAGTGACGGTTCTATGTTTTATGACTATTCTCTCAATATACTTAATATTTATAATAATAACAATTTTAATAAAATTACTATTGATAAAAATTATGCTACTATAAAATACGATAATAGTGAGAATGATATTCCATTAGGTAATTATGATAATTTACATTATAAACATCTTTCTATACAATTTGATACTAGTTATTCTAATATATTTGATATTAGTAATTCTAAAACATTATTAATTAATAATCTAAATGATAATTCTAACAATATTTTTAATATTAATGCTAATATATCTCTTCAATATTATAATCAAGATAATAATAGTATTATAGTTAATAACTATATTTTTGGAATTTATCCTAATTATCCTGATGATATTAGTAATAGCATTAATAATTGTTTTATTAAAAATAGAAATAATATAATTTCAATTGATAATAGTAATAATTATGCTAATAGTTCTATTAACTATATTGGTGAATTATTTAAAAATAGTGATTATGATAATGCTAACGGTTTTAACTTTTTTATTGCTACTCCTAATGATCTAGATAATTTAATAATTAATAGTTTAAATATTACAATATTATAAAATAAATTTTTGAGAGATAACTACTTTATTATTTTAATTTTTTAGTAGTTATCTCTCAATAATTATTTTATAATTATTATTTTTATCTTATATTATTTATTATTAATTTTGAAAACCTTAATGACGATGAATTAGATGAACCTAACTTATAATTGTCTTGTATAGGTTTGTAATATACTTTTGGATAACAACATACATTACTCTTATTATTATTATTATTATTATTATTATTAATACCTTTACTTACTTGCAATATTCTTGTTATTGTATTTACATTATTTACATTATCTCTCAAAGTATAATATATATTTACATCTTTTATATTATTTTCACCAAAAACTAATTCTCTACTTCCTATCTCTGATAAATCTATATCTAATAATGAATAATCATTATTATAATTACTAATTATCTCTCCCGATAAATAATCAGTATATTTATAATTTATATTTGAATATGATATATCATTAAAATTTTGTTCTATATCTATAAATGTTATATTCTCTAATAATTTTTCTATTAAGTTTTGTATATTATCTTGAACTGAATCATTCTGGCTTACTATATTTATTGATTCATATGATAATGTCGGTGGAACTAAATCTGGTACTGTTAAATCTAATATAAATGTATCTAAACTTATATCATATAATACTGATTTATATAACATTTTAAATTTAAATATTATTACATTTGATGTTAAACTATTTATTAAAAATTTATCTCCACTTAATGTATAACCTATTATATTATTTAATGATATTTCTAGATTACCACATATATCATAAAATGAAAAATCATTTATATAACTAAAATCTATTATTTGATATGATAAAAATTTACTATCGAAATATATATTAGGATATTTTATACTATAAAAATCTTTATCTAACATATTACTTAAATATATTAAAAATGTATGTGTATAATTTTTACTTATACTTATATCATACGCATATGATATTTCATCATATGATATACCATTCAATGATATAGCTTCTATATTTGTTTCATATGAATTTAAACTAGATATATCTAATTCATTATTAACAAAAGTATCCAAAAATATTTTATAATCATTGCTAACATTATAAACATTACTAGTATCAATACTATTACTATTTACAAAACAATTATAAATATCATTACTACTAATCTCTAATAAATAATTATTATTATTTATATTATTATTTATTGTTTCCTGTAAACTTAAATTATTATTATTTACAGCATATGTATTAACACTTACATCATATTTATGAAATATTATCTTTTGTTCTTCATTTATAAACATATTATGATATATATTTTTTTCTGTTATTCCTGTAAATATATAACTATTATCTATATTACTTGCATCTTTAATATTTAAAAATATTCTATTATCTGAATCACTATGTAAATTTGATATTATATCATTACTATAACTACTATCAATCATATATGTATCTAATTCTATAATACCATTATTAAATAATAATCTATTATTTACAATTAAATTATTTGATACTTCCGAATCTGAATATGTTTCATTTATACTTTCTATAAAATCACTTATATAATTATCTGTATTATCTATAATATCTGTATTATCTGAATTATCATTATAAAAATCTATTAAATCATTTTTTGATATATCACTATATATCATAACTGAAAATTCTTGAAAAAACATATAATCCTCGTCGTCAATTATTGAATAATTTGTATCACGTTGTTTTTGTCTATCTATTATTGAATTTTTATCACTATCTGATAGACTAAAAATATCTAAATCTAAATATGAACTTATATTTATATAAATTAAATTACTAATTACCGTTTTAATTGATAAAATATGATTAAAATTATCTAAATTAAAATTTTCTGTAAAGATTAACTCATTACTCGAATTATCGCCATTATAATAATTAATAATGTTTGATGAAATTTCTTTAGCTTCATTAACATTAAATTTCATATTTTCATTATTTAAATTTACAAGTGATAAATTATTTTTATTAAACAAGTTAAAGTAATTTTTAATTTCTTCTGTATTATAAATTATTTCTCCCATATCTATTTCATGCAAATTTGTTATTGTGTTTAATATATTTAGTGATGTATCTGACTCAAAATTATATTGTAAAATATTTGAATTATTTTTACTAATATCATTATCATATAAATAAACTTTTGATATATCTTGCTTTATATATGATGAATCTACAGATGAAATATATTTATGAAAATAAATTTTACTAGTTGATTTTTTTATAATTATATTATGATTTAAATTTTGTTCTGTTATACCAATAAATGATTCATGAGATTTAAAATATGGGTTTTCATTATTAATATTTGATATATCAAAATGTTTACTTAAATATATTTTATTTCTTAAATTTTCTACACTATAATTATCTGATATTAGTGCATATGAACCATCTTCTAATTTATTATAACTTGTTAATATATTACCATTTAATGATATAGTATTTTTATTTAACATTATATTATTCTTTATTTCTATATATCCCCCCATATTGCTATAATTTTTTGAATAAAAATATATTGGACTCGGTGAAGTTCCATCTATAACTATATCTATATATGAACCAATAAATCCCGAGTTATTACTTTCAAAAACATTTTTTGTATATTCTTCGCCACCATTATGAATTCCATCTGGTGTTAAGGAAAAATTAATTTTATTATAAAAATTTTTATATCCATCTTGAATAAATCTATATCTTCCAATTGGTAAATGTAACACTGGTTGTCTATAGTTATCTATTAAAAAAAAATTATCACCAGATTGTATATTATAATTTGATATATCTACTATAAATTCCCTATCTGGTTCTCTATTTAGTATTGTATTTATATCAATTTTTGATATAAACGGCTTTGAATAACTTGTATATATAAAAAAATCATAATATATAGAACCATTATAAATTTGTAGACTTGCTCTAAAAAAATTTGAAATTACTTTTAATTTGATTTCTCCATAATAATAAATATTATCACCACTTATATCTGTATTATCGCTTGATAATATTATGTGATTTGATATATCAAATTCTTCTTCTACGTCTTTTATATAATTATTACTATAACTATATCCATATCCAAATAATCTAATTGCGTCATTAATGTCGGGTATATCAATTATATACTCGCCATCATATACACCAAATTTTATACTATTATTAATATTATATGATATAACTTCATAGTTAGATTCCTCATTTAAAGTTTTTAAATCAACTGTATCTTGTTCTTCATTGGTTCGTAAATATGAAATATCCCTATATGCTTTTCTTTCCATTCCTTGAGTATTTACTGCGCTATACGTTATTTTAGTATCGCCATGATGAACAATAGATAATTCTATTGTGTAATTTTCAGAAAAATCAAATACTTCACCTGATAATTCTTGATAATCTACATCTTCCACCTGATAATATCTTTTATATAAAAAATTATTTTTTGTATCTTTTTCATAATTTAAATTTATTATAGGAGCCACTTGTACTATTGATAAATTACGCGAAATATCTGAAGTGTTATTACACATATCAGTTACAGTATACTTTTGTCTATATTCACCTATATTTTGTATAATATTTGAAATATTTATAATATTATCATCAGTATTATGATAAGTTATTGATAAATCTATACTAGTATTTGTTATTGTTTCGTTACTTAGAGATTTTGCACTCCCATCTACTATATCATTTATATTTATACCTGGAATATTATAAATTAAATTATCACTATAATCCTTTACAAAAATATCACGTTCATCATTTAGATAATTAAAATGATTTAAATCGTTACTAAAGTACACATAAACAGAACTTGATAAATATGGTAATATTATTTGGTTACTACTTGCATCAACTAAACTATTTGATGAATAATCATATATTTGTTCCTCAATAAAACTAATATCTGGAGGAGTAGAATCAATTACATCAAAATATATTATTTTTGAATCTACTACATAATTGTTGGTATCTTTTAAAAATGCTTGAAACATTATTGAATACTTACCTACAACATTAGGTTGTATATCATTTATTATATATGAAAAATCTATAGGTTCATCATATCCTGGATAATTTAATGACATATCAAATATTATATTATCATCAAATGTAGATTGGTTTGTAGCCTCATAAGTAATTAAATTATTACGTATATCATAATTTAAAGATATATCACTTATATCTACAACTTTATTTGTATTTAAAATTATTTCTTGACCAACAATTTTTATAAATGGATTTATATTTATTGTTCCTTGCACTAATATATGTCTAATTTTTGTATTAGAATTATCATTTTCATCAACAACTGTATATTTTATAAAATAACTTATAAGATTTACAGATAAATCACTGGAAGATAAAGATATATCATAACTTATATCTGTATTCAAAGAAAAATCTTTTATATCTGGTGAAAAATATTTTATATAACTTATATCATTATATAATTCTGTATCTGAACTAGGAAATTCATTATAAAGTTTAATCTCAAGATATGATAAATCAAATTCATCTACAAATTTTACATTATACAAACTATCATTATAACTACTATTTAATATTACAACTATTAATGATATATCTGTTTCTATATCAGCTATATCAAAAAAAATAATTTGAGGGGGTGTTCTATCAAGAATAATTATTTTTCTTGATTCTATTGTTGTTGTTCCGAGACTATTTCTCGCTATAAAGCTTATATAATAATGTCCTGTTATTAAATTATTTAAATCTAAACCATTTAAACTAATTTCTAAATTTGATATATGATTAAAATTCCTTGAAAAATCACTATCATAAGTAAAAGTAAAAGAAGTATCACTATTATACAAACTATCATAAATACTTGATATATCTTCTGAATATATACCTGCAAATATATCACTTATATCCAAATAAGATAAATCAGAATTAAAACATATATCTCCAAAATTTGTTGAAAAATTGACACCAATATCATTCACTTTAACATCAATATTAGAAATATTAAAGGTTATCATATCATTCTGAACTATATAAAAACTAATATCATTTATTGATCTACTAATATCTCTATAATAAATTAATGCATCTGAATTATCAACTAAAGAATCGCCTGAACCTGATATTGAGGTTATTTCACTTGGTAAATCATAACTAATACTAAAATATGTATCTTTAATTCTATCATGCTGAAAATTAAACTCATTAATAAAATTAAAAGTTGTATCTCCAAAACTTATATTTATAATTGATATATCACCATAACTTGGTATAATATCATTTGTAATATTTGCTATTCTTGTCCTCGACGAATAATTATTATTATTATCTGAAAAATCATATATTATCTCATATGAAATTCCTATATTATTTGAACCAAATAAATTACTTATATCAATTAAATCATCTATATTTTGAATATTACTACCTGATATCGTAATTTTGTAATTTTTACTAATATCATTAATGTTATCAAAATTATCATTTATTACAAAATCAAATAATATATTACTTAATTCTGTCAATACACCAATAAAATCATTTGCTTGATAGCTGAAATTTATATAACTTGAATCATAGGTTACATAACTTACATCTGTGTTTGGAATTATTAGATTAGATATATCATTAAATGAAAATTCAATTCTTGGTGGATCTTCATCAACTATAGTAACACTACGTATAAATTCAAAAATATTACTATAAGTATCGCTTAATGAATATTTAAAAGTTATATCACCTAAGAACTTAAATTCATTTGTAGATGAATCTATTATTTCATCTTCTATTAAATTACTTTGATTAAATTGATTATATGGAGAACCGCTTGTACTATACTCTAATATATTTCTAGTTAAACTATTATCTAGAAAATATGCATCACTTAAATCAAAGTAGTGTAATATTGTACTTAAATCTGAAAAAGCCATATTACAATTTAAACTAAAATCTACAACAATATTTGATTGATCTATTGAATATTTTTGCTTACTTATATCTAATACTTCACTTATATCATTTACAACTTGTAAATTCGATAAATCTGGTAGTAAAAAATATGGTTTTTCTGTTTTTACAACATTTATAATTCTCTCTATAGAATTTGTATCACTTACACTTTCATAATTTACAGTATATGTTATTCGATAGTTACCTAGAACACTTAAGTTTAAACTTATATCATAACTTATACTTACATCAGAACCATCTACCTGATAGTCTATATTACCAGATGAAGTATCTGTAAATGAAAAACTTAAGTCAAAATATGTTTCATTTATAAATATACCTGCATCTATATAACTAGAATCAAATAAGTTTATAGTTTTACTACTTTCTCCAGATAAGTCTATAATTGGAATATCTTTAAAATTTATTTCTAATGTAATATTATTTGAAGAAATACCATATGAATCTAATAAGAAATATCCTATTCTTAGATCTATTAGATTATTTGATATTATAATATTATCATTAAATGATATATCACCTGTTATAGATGATAATATTGTGTAACTTAAATCACTATTTGATAAATCATTTATTGTATTTTTGCTATAATAAATTATTATATTATTATCATCATTATTATCATCATTATTATCATCATTATTATCTAAATTTACAAGCACAATATCATCTATTAAATTAAATTGTTTACTTATTGGATAATTATAACTATAATCAGAATTATATAATTCTTGATCAAAAGCAATAACTGGACCTGATAAATCAATTATATCTATATTTATTGTAATACTTGAGTTATCTTGTATACTAATATTACATATATCATTGATTATATTATCATAAATGATATCACTAGAATCTAAACCTAAAACATTTAATTTAAGTGTATTATTACTTACTTCACGAGGATTTATTAAAGATACATCTGTTTCACTAAAATAATTTATTGGAGTATATTCTCCTGATATATTTATATTACTCAAATCATTAATATCAACTATTTCTAAACTAAACGATAAATCATCTGTTATTATTGTTACAGATAAATAAAATTCATCAATTTCTAGATTATATTTTATTTGATATGTACCAGCATATAGATTTATTAAAGATATGTCAAAACCACTCTCATTGCTCCTGGATACAAGAAGATAATCTGTTGTAGTTACTAGTATTCCATTCGTTCTTAAAGCATCTATAAATGTACCACTCTTTATATTATAACTAATATCTTTTATTCTTATCTGGTTGGCGGTGGTATCATAAAATATATTTTTTATATAATAATTATAACCATTATGTGTTACCGTATTATATTG
>MDTC01076976.1_pt1 | contig 12084 bp, 6 predicted proteins | sample 811181 | NCBI WGS metagenome assembly MDTC01 (sample SAMN05326644, study PRJNA326480) | marine metagenome | isolation source: seawater | place: Pacific Ocean: North | collected 2011
ATCAACTCCATTAGCTCTTTTTCCAGCAAAATTCGATGCCGGGTATTTCTTCTCACAATTCGGCTGATCATCAACCTAGTGTCATCTATTACATCGGCCTCAGCATCAATCTCACGCAAGAGGTTGATGCGTTTTTCAACTTCATCATTACCTCTAAACGAGATATCCAACTTTAGTAACTCTTCGATACATTCTATTCTATCTTGCCAAATGACCTCGTTAGTTTTGATTTGAGCCAGGCTGGTAATAGGGTGGGTGGATATTTGTTCATTCCATCCGTCTAACTCTAACCCGAGGGTTTGATATTTTTCAATTATCGAATAGCACTCAAGCTCAGCGTCCTTCCAACGCAATTCAAGGTCCTCAACAATTTCTGTTAACGCACCTGTTTGGTCTAAATATCCGATAAATTCTGCTGCTGTAGCAACGCCGCCCATCCTTTCACTCAAGAATTCATAACGCTCTACTAGAGCTAGATGACTATCAATTTCTTTCGCTAGTTCAGGCAAATTAGTCTCCCACTCAAACAAATCTTTAGCGGTGATGTTTCCAGACTGGAGAATTATTCCAGAGTCTTCCCATTCTGCGATTTTGAGCTTCACCGCTGAAAGGCGTTTTTTCAGTTCAAGTCCCATAGCGGAGATATCATTTGATAATTCAGTAATATCACTCTCATCAGCGGAGTTGAGTAGTTCTTTTCGCCGAGTTTCATACTGCTCTGCAAGTGTATCATCAAATTCTGAAATTTCGTCAATAATCTGTAATCTAATCATTTCATGGAAGCTGTGTAATTTTTGTTTCTGCCCGACTTCTTGCATCCCTTCAATAAGATTCATTTCACTGATATATCCAACATCATAACCCTCGCTTTCCAAAGCCACAACCGAGGAATATATTGCTCGCTTCTGGCGCGCCTCCCCCGCTTCAATATCACTTAGTTTAGCCTCAAGAGAAACCAACGATTGAGGGTCACTCATTAAGGAAATTAACAGGTTTAGTTGAGGCTTAGAAGATTCATCTAGCGCATCACACCGGGCTAAAATTAGCAGCCTCTGTTCCTCCAACATAGCGGCCATCCAAATGTCTCTAGAGTCATCCAAAACCAACTCCCAACGGCGATGTTGTTTTGCCCACTCAAGATATCTCTCAGCAATCGCTTGATAATTCAACGGGTTGTTGAGCGCTTCAATCCAGTCAGCAAATAACCCATCGGATAAATCAAGACGTGCTAACCATTCATGACTCATTCTAGCGATTAAGTGTTCACTCGAGTCAATGAGATATTCGACGTGGTTTATGGCTTCAGTTGCATTATCATTGTTCGAATGTAAATAATCGGCGATCCCATCGGTCTCCCAGCCGGCGTCTTTCCACTCATCTAGATAGATATCAAACCAATTATCTTTGGTTCCGTCGATAATATCCGTCGTCATGACTTGACCTATCCAAGCGTGGTAGATGATAGTCTTTCAATGTGAGTCTTTCAACGAGGATATATCGACTATTTTTAGCAAAATTAGCCTATTCGGCCGTTGTCATTAGGGTGCAAAAAACCATTGCTGGCCTTTGCTAGAGCCGGAGAGCATAAAGAGGCAGACTAGACTCGATTCGCATGGAACCTATTACTGCCTTATTTGGGATTGCCTGCTTGGGAGCAGGTGGGGGCGTGGGATACTGGCTAAAACGGAATCACGAGAGATTACAAAAACTGAACGATTTAAACATCGTATTGCAAGAATCACAGAGTGCTCACTTTACTCATCTAAATAACCAAGTCGCCGATGTCAATACCAGACTAGCATCGCTAAACAGCATGGTAGACGCGCTGCGGGCAACAAAACCTGACCTTGATGGAGCACTAAAAGCCTACAATACCATCACCCATCTCGAGCAATTGGGACAACTGGGAGAATCTATCGATGATGTTCAACAATTCAACAGTGCACTTTCGTCATTGGAAACCCTAGTCTCATCCATCTCAGTTGAGAGTGAAATTGGGTCCACAGAATTACTTAGTCAAACCAGTTCAAACATGATCATGAGATTGATAGAAATCTTTGATGACCACCAAATGAATGTCAGCAACCTAGGTCTTAAGCCCGTATCAGCGCACAAACTGGGCCACGCCACTTTGAGTCTACGCCGCTATGACTGGGCAGAGACATGTTTTGGTATCGCCTATGCATCATCACCAGGTAACGCTAACGTTTTGGAAGCGCTAGAATTCATTGCGATTGAACGCGGTGATGAGGTGCTCAGAAGGCACTGGCTAGAGGCTAGAATGACCGTCAATCCAGATAATCCGGATTTACTAAGAGCGCATGCGCACTTATTGGCAAAAATGGGTGATATGGAGGCAGAGAGGGATGTTTTGCGTCTTGAAGCCTTGGGACTTGATACGCCAGCAGATCGCTCATTGCTTTCTGGTTTGAGGGCTCGTGCAGGATCTCGCTCAGAAGCTCTTGAAGCGATTGAACAAGCACTTGCTGAAGACCCAAACCAATCAAATGACTGGTTATCATATGCCAATCTATTGTATCAGGAAGGGGAGGCAACCAAGGCGTTGGAAGCCGCTAGTAAGTGCCTCGATCTTGACCGTCAAAATGGCGGAGCATGGGCATTGACTGCAACAATACTAGCTCCGAAACAAAATCGACTGAAGGAGGCGCTCAAAGCTGCTATTCATGCGGTAGCACTAGACTCAGGTGGTGTTGATTTAGTCCTCTTGAAGGCTGATTTGCTTCTCGCGGACGGCCAAGCAATAGCTGCGGAGGAATCACTGATTAAGGCCCTTGATAAGGATATGATGAACGGTGAACTAAGGGCAAGGGTAGCAACACGATACCTGCTCGACGGTCGTCCAGATGATGCTCAAGCTCTACTAGATGCCACTCCAGTAGGTATCGACCATGCCCTTCTACACGTAGTTGAAGGTCGTCTTCACTTAGTTAATGCTGATAAGGCTAGAGATGGTACTGGCGAAACCGATGCTACTCTGCTGTCTGTCGCCATTGCGGCCTTTGAGGGGGCGCTAAAATTGAACCGAGAATTGGGTGTCGCTTGGCTTGGAATGGCGCGTACACAGCGATTACTGCGTAATTTAGACGCCGCAGAAGAAGCACTTACCAGAGCAAGGCGGTTACTTCCTGAGGACGATTCCTCAGCAGCGGCAGAGGCAGCCCTATTGGCATTAGACCAGGGTGATATTACCACAGCAGCTAATCTAATCGACGTTGCTGATATTCATGGCGACAGCCCAGTTATCTCATATGTACGTGGTAATATCGAGGCAAGATCTGGGCATTTAGACAGGGCTTTGGAATATTACGGCAAAGCTCTGAAATCAGATATGAATCACATCCGGGCGCGATTAAATCGCTGCAGTATTTACATGGCAATGGATGAGGGAAGAAAGGCGCTCGATGATGCCGAGATTCTGCTAGAGTTAGCACCTAACTTTACTTTGGCAAGATTCCGTAAGGCAGAAGCAGAAATGATGCTTGGGGAGTGGTCACAAGCCCGAGAGAATTTAGATATTGTTCTGGAGAAAGCCCCACATCACCATCAAGCGTTGACTCAGTTAGCAGCTTGTTTCATCGCACTTGATAGACCTGAGCGAGCCGAAACTCCACTTAACGAAGCATTGAGAATTGCCCCGGATTATGCACCTGCCTGGCATCAGCGAGGTTTGCTTTACCTTGAGTGGGGCCGCAACGACAACGCAATGAGCGACTTTGAGGCCGCGATAAAAACCGACCCCCAACATCTAGATTCGAGGTTACACATCGCTGCGATGCATCATGAGGCCGAACATTTTGATGCAGCCGCAGCTGCCTGGAGAGCAGTACTACAACTTGATCCGGACCATTTGGTAGCAAAAACCAGATTAGACGAATGCGAAATTAAACTGATGGCTTAGTTAACTCACAGCTTAGCAGCCTTTTCTGCCTCAGCAACAGTATTTCTGACCGCAATAGCAGTGTCTGGGGTAACCGAAATACTAGAGATTCCACAGTCGATTAGGAACGGTGGAAACTCATCGGGGAAATCAGACGGCGCCTGGCCACAGATACCTATTTCCAAGCCTTGGGCCTTGAACTTCCTAACAATGTCTCGGATCATCGATTTTACAGCTGGTGACCTAGCATCAACGGGGTTTTGATAGCCTTCCAAATCATCTCTTGAAACGGCATAAACGGTTTGTACCAAATCATTAGACCCTATTGAGCCACCGGCTAATTCCATCATCTCCATAAATCGATCTGCTTCTATGGCATTTGACGGCAATTCAACCATTACGAACAGGGCGGTTCCTGAGTTGGGTCCAATATCATTCGTCTCTAGTAAATCCTTGACCATTTGACCTTCTTCGGGGGTTCGGCAAAACGGTACCATCAATTGTAGATTATCCAGTCCAAAGTCGTATTTGACTGATTTCATTGCTGCGATTTCCATCTCAAAAGCCGGCTTGAACTTCTCGTCTAGATAGCGCGAGGCGCCACGCCAGGCAATCATTGGGTTTTCTTCCACCGGTTCAAATATTGCGCCACCAAGTAATTCGCGATATTCATTTGATTTGAAATCAGATAAACGGACTAGTACAGGTCGGGGGTAGAACGCTGCACAAATTAATCCGACACCCTCTCGAAGCTTGTCAATGAATAAATCTCTCTTATCATCATACGCCCAAGCACGGCTTTCTAATGATTCTACTAACCCTCGAACGTCATTCATGTCAGCAGCGTTTAATGATTCGTGATATGGCTTCAGGCCCACTGATAGCTCGCCGCTTTCAACATATTTTTTCAGTTCTTCATGATGGACAAATGCCAATGGATGAATGCCAAGTTCTGAGGACAGGATGAACTCAATTCTTGCCAAACCTACCCCGTCGACTGGTAATTTCGAATCAATTAGCGATTTAGTTGGAAACCCAACGTTTAGTTTTATTTTCGTAGTGAGCTCAATATCCTCATCAAATGAAACCTCCTCTATTTCAAATGGGACTTCTCCAGAATATACGTAGCCCGTATCTCCTTCTGCACAGCTTCCAGTGACTATACTGAGGTTTGGTAAATCCATAGCATCTGAGCATCCCACGACTGCTGGAATGCCGAATTCACGGGCAATTATCGCTGCGTGTGAGGTTCTTCCGCCTTTTCGAGTGATAATCAGAGAGGCTTGCTTCATTAACGGTTCCCAGTCTGGTGTAGTCATTTCGGTAACTAGGACATCTCCCTGTTCAAAAACTGATAATTCAGATGATATCTCTTCCATTGACATACCGGATTCCAGCAGCTTTCGTAACTCTCGCTTACCCTCAAGCACTTCACCATAGGTTCGATAGAGCCTAACCTTGCCAGTACCTATTCGCTTACCAACAGCTTGCCCAGTCGCTAATACGCGCCCTTCTTTCTTCAGTGAATCAGCAAATATTTCATCTATTTTGTAAATCGTCATTTTGTTACTCTCTGCTTTTGAGTGAATCGTCTCTGGCCTTGCTTGGACAATAAATAGGTCGCCAGTAACTCCATCTTTAGCCCACTCAATATCCATGGGTTTAGCAAAATAATCCTCTATCTTGAGAGCCATTTGCGCAAGTTCTACACATTCATCCCTAGTTAATGACCAGCGTCGACGATCCTCATACGGTACCGCAATTGATTGCACCTCATTGGCCGCTTCTTCATGATAAACCATCATCTGTTCCTTGCTGCCTAGAGTCCTATGGACGATCGGGAATTTCTTTAATCTCAAACCCTCCTTCCAAACAGTGTAAGTGTCTGGTGAGACGACACCCTGAACCACTAATTCTCCAAGACCATAAGAAGAGCCAATGTGTATTACTCCATCATGACCAGAATCAGGGTCGATAGTGAACATCACCCCAGAACAGGCTTTGTCTGAACGCGCCATTTTCATTACCACAACGGCAATCGCACTATCTAGCGGGTGCATTCCATGCTCTATGTGGTAGCCAATCGCTCGTTCGGTGAACATGCTTGCAACACAACGACGCCATTTCTCAATTATATCCTGCTCCCCACTAACGTTTAGATAGGATTCATATTGTCCAGCAAACGATGCCTCTGCAGAATCCTCGGTGGTGGCTGAGGAGCGAACTGCGACGTCAACACCTGGATGATATAACTCACAGAGTTTACTGTATTCTTGGGCGATAACCAACTTAATCTCATCAGGTACCGGTGTCTCACGCACTAGTGACCGCGCTAAGGTTGCTCTGCTGTTGAGGTTTAGATGGTCTTTTGGATCGGCATCGCGTAAACAGACCTCCAAGGCACTTGCTAACGTAGAACAATTTATTGCTGCATTTCGCATATCTTCAATATCCTCAGGAGCACCAATATTATTCCATGTAGTGTCAGGAATTTTGGCATGTATGAACTGCTTGAACGCTGCGGTAGTTAAGGTAAATCCATTTGGAACCTTTACACCAATTCCTGATAATCTTTGAAACATTTCTCCAAGCGACGCCCCCTTTCCACCAACAGTTGCAGTGTCGTTCATATCAGCATCAGCGAACCATTCAGCAAGTTTGGCGTTTGGCATGTTAGCCAATATAATAATTCAGTAATAAGGATGAGTTTGCAGCCGTGGCAAATAAGCGGTTTTTCTGCAATAATCACATGAAAGTAATTTCACATGACGCCAACTACTTTGACCAAAATTCGCTTGTTTCTCTGTCCATCAAATTCGGCATAGTGAATTTGTTCCCACGTGCCTAAATGCAGTTCACCGTCCCTGACTGGCATGGTAACCTGTTGTCCAAGTAATTGGCGCTTGAGGTGAGCATCACCATTATCTTCACCGGTTCTGTGATGGTGATATTCTTCGCCACCCTTGCCTTCTACACCATAAAAAGGGGCGACCTTCTCTAACCACTTCATAATGTCATGGTGCAGACCGTACTCTAAATCGTTGACATAGCATGATGCAGTTATGTGCATCGGGTTTACCAGCACTAATCCATCTCTAATGCCAGATTCAGTAATTATCTTTTGGACATCCTTAGTTATGCAAATTATCTCGTATCGTTTTTTGGTGTGAATATGCATTTCTTCGACATAAGTTGCTGCTTGCCCGGTAATCAGTTTGCCCATGTTGCAAAGAAATACCACTCAGTCTATCAACACACGGCTACAATCAAGGTTTCAAAAGTGGTGACCGAAATTTATGTTCATGAGGAGACTGATACTAGTTGCTTGTCTAGCAATCATGTTGTTACCACTTGCTAGTGCAGAAACCTATCGAATCAGCGGCAAAGCAACCTACGCAGATACGACTCCAGTATCACTCGATTATGTCTATGTTGAATGCGAGGTTGGGGTCTATGAGTGCTATCAGTATCGAGGTACTAAAGCCATGACAGACGCGTATGGAGACTTTACAGTGGTCATTGATGCAGGCCCTGAAGAAGACGGGATTGATATTTTACTTACTTTGAGAGGAGAGAATTTCACACATATAATCGACTTGAGTGAGCATGAGAACTCTGCAGAAGGCAAAGTGTATCAAAATTTGCAGTTGAGCCAAAACCCAACGCCATCGGGAGTTTTCATGGGCTTCGGTTGTGTTATTGTGCTATTCGTCTTGGTATTTGTGTCAGTCCTCCTGCGTACAGGTAGAAGATTATCTACCAAGGAAGGCAGATTGGAATTTATGGGCTATCGCAAGGCGCCACTATTAGAATGCCCGATATGTCAAGAAATGGTGTACCAACATGAAATGGTCAAACATCTTATTGTGGATCATGACATTGAACCTTTTGAGGCTGGAGAAATAGCTGGTAAGGTCATGCGTAAAACATGGGCTGAAGAGGAATAATCGGGGGATTCATCAACCCCCCAGTCATACACTGCTACATGCGGATTAGCCATACTACCCCGGAAGGGGATACAGCCTATGAACACGAGATACCCCAGTTTGGCCTCGGGGTATTTTTGATGGCAGACAATGGTGAATGTAAATCAGCGGTGCTCAATGCACTTGACGCCGGCTACACTCATATCGACACTGCTAGAGCCTACAACAACGAACATGAAGTCGGCGAGGCAATACGCGAATCAGGAGTTGATCGAAAATCCGTATTTATCACCACAAAGTTACGTCGCGCTCACGCAGTAGGTTATGATGAAACCATAGAGCATTGTCGGAAGTCACTTGAATTACTTAAGATGGATTATATTGATCTCTACCTAGTTCATGCGCCGCCAGAAAATCCGGAACACCGAGCTCCCGTATGGCAGGCTATGGAATATTGCTTAGAGCAGGGAATGGTAAAATCAATTGGCGTGTCAAATTATGGACCAGCCCACTTAGAAGCCATGAAAGGCTATGCTAAATATATGCCAAGCGTCAACCAAGTTGAGTTCAATCCGTGGCTTCAACGTCCTGAATTGAAACAAGCCACGGAAGCAGCAGGAGCCAAGATTATGGCGTATTCTCCCTTGGCCAGGGGGCACAAAGTAACTGATCCAAAACTAGAGAAGATTGCCAATGAATTAGACTGCACGCCAGCTCAAGTAGCGATAAAGTTCTGCTATGATGAAGGCTGCATTACCATACCAAAATCAAGTAGGCCAGAGCGAATCATCGAAAATATCGCCTCCCTAGATATCGATATATCGTCACACTATGAGGAAATCAAAGCTCTTGAATGCAACTATATCTCTGGCTGGGACCCAACCACAGACCCCTAACCAGTCCGATTTTCAATACAATTGGGTAAACACAAAAAAAACCCTTTATTGAAGGGTTAGCAATGTCAGAAAACTTCTGGGATGTGAAACCTCCCGAGGACGATGAAAAACCGATCGGACAAAACGAGGTTGAAACAGTTGAAATGCCAGATATAGAGCAATCTAATAAAATTCAATTTTCTAATCCATTAAACATTAAAGTTGATGGAAAAGCCAAGGAGTTTCAACTCGAAAAACCAACTGAACTGTCCTATGAAGCAATCCGAGCAATCCTTGCTGCCGACGAATTTTGGATAATCGATCTAGACCAAGACAAAAATAGCTTTCTTCAGATGCACATCGAGAGTGGGCAGATTGAATACTGGACTGATGGCGAAATGCAGCATCAGCAAATCGGCGATATCGATGACGCGTTAAAATATCTACAATCAATTATTTCGACAGATTCAGGCAGTCAAACCGCAAACGTTGATAATAACGACAACCCAACAACAGCATCTACTACAGTAGCACCGACACAGCAGCGGATTGAGGCAATGCAACAGACTGACGTTGCACAACTCGAATCGGTTGAAACACCAGATATACACAAATTTTACAATTTATTTGAGTTTTTGTTCTTTACGAATAGTGGAGTAATTTTTGTTGTATTAATCCTTTCAATTGTACTTGTTGACAATAAAATCATATCCATCGTCATTCCAAGTATCGTTGTTCTATTATTTTCAGTTTACTTACATTTCACTCGCACCAAGATTGTGCATTTTAAAAATCAACAAACTTATATTTGGTATCAAGGTAAGTCTGTAGTATTTATTTACGTCAAAGAAATAACAGATAAACTACTGATTTGGACTACAACATCTTCCAAATTTTCCATAAATGAACAAGATTTTGCTAGCACAACCCAAAACCGTTATTTCAGAATAATCGACGCCAACGGCGGAGAATTGTTTTCCGGTGAGGATGCAGGCGGCACAGCTAACTATGGTAGGGACCAGCTGATTGCATTGCTTGGATTAGAAACAGTGGCCAAAGACGAGTATAATCCACCGCCAACAAAACACTCGGTGACTGGCAACACAATGCGAGATGTGGGTAAAAGCGGGAATATGCAAACCATCATGAAAGGGTTACGAGCATTCATTTTAGGACCAATATTATTTGTTGGAACGATAGCCCTATTCATCTTTGTTGGCCAGTTTCTGGCAGGGGATTTTGGTTATGATTATGAAATGCCAGATCGTTGGTGCGATGAAAGTGTAAATTATCCTGTTACAGTGCCGCTTAACGCGGTATATGATAGCGCGATGCAAGATAATAGAGAAGATGGCACATATTCTGACACAGATCTAGTAATCAATGGCGGCATTTGCACCTATCGGTATCGAACTGGGGGATCATCAGAATTTGAGTTTAAAATTAAATTACAAGAGGCCTCAGATATTGATGGAATTAGCATGCTAGTTATGCCGCATCCTGGCGGCCAGACGGTTGGTTATTCAGGTCTTGAGGTCTATACAATGACGATTAATAGTTCACAGTGGGAGCAACAAATCAACTCACCTTACATGTTTGGCGATTATGAACGGGGGGCTTCACACGAAAATTACGCACCTGGATTTTATTTAGGCGAGTGGTTTAGACACGCTTTTGATAGCACGGTAGAGAATGTTTCTCAGGTCAAAATCGTTACCGGTAATGCTGACCAACTGGGCGACATGTCGGTTAGTTTCTCTGGGTTAAGAGTTGATGCAGCTGGCGATTATGATTATCCGGATTATCTAATTTGTAGTGGTGAATGGGACGGCTTATTTGAAAATTCAACTAGTGACATGATTGCCTGGAATCCTGATGGATGTTATTAAAAATCGTTATTGTGTTTGTATGGGATTATTTGTTTCCTGGCTTCCATTCCCTCTTGTTATAATTAGGATTATCATGCTAGTTGGTATACTTGCGTCACTATTTACAACTCTCAAAAGTAATCTTGGGTAAGCCATCATTGGTTGTATTATAGCTGAGTAATATTTGCAGTAGTGAAACATTCTGTCGGCCAAAGTGACAAAAACCCCAGTCCATTGGAAAACCTGTGTCAACTAACTTTTGGGATGCTATACCTCCCAATGGTGATGAAAAAGCGGTTAACTATGAGGGGGTTGAACCAGCTGATATACCACATATAGAACAATCTGATAAGATTCACCTCCCTAATCCGCTAAGAATCCAAATCGATGGGAGAGTCGAACAGTTTCAGCTTGAGAAACCAACTGAATTGTCCTATGAAGCAATTCGAGCAATCCTTGCCGCTGACGAATTTTGGATTATCGACATAGATGCTAATAGAAATGCCTTTTTTCAGATGCGTATTGAAAGTGGACTGATTGAGTATTGGGCAGATGGTGCAATGCAACATCAGCAAACCGGTGACATCGATGACGCGCTAAAATATCTAGAATCAATTCTTTCTACAGATTCAGGCAGTCGAACCGCAAAGGTTGATGTTAATGACGACCCAATATCGGCGTCTGCTGCAGTAGTACCGACACAGCAGAGGATTGAGGCAAATCGACGGGTTGATGTTGCAAAACTTGCATCGGTTGAAACACCAGAAATCCACGATTTTTTCAGTTATGGTCGACTAGTATTAGTTGCGATTATAGTTTCCATTCCCACTCTGCTGTTTTTTTCCACCGGCGACGAAGGCCTCGTTCTCGGCTCTATCATCGTCACCACTGCTCTATTTGTAGTAGCGTACTTTTATTCTACACGAACCAAGATTGCGCATTTCAAAATTCAACAAACTTATGTTTGGTATCAAGGTAAATCTGTAAGATTCATTTACGTCAAAGAAGTAACGGACAAATTACTGACCTGGAACACTACAAGTACCTCAAAGGATTCAGAAGGTCACACTGAAACGACCCACCACCGTCATTTCAGAATAATCGACGCCAACGGCGGAGAATTATTTTCTGGCGAGGATGCCGGCGGCACGAATCGGATGGATGATCCTAAAGGCAGGGACCGTCTGATAGAATTGCTTGGATTAGAAACAATGGACAAAGGCGATTTGCTTTATCCTCCACCTAGAAAACATTCGGCGACTGGTACCACAATCCGTGATTGGGATAACAATAGAGATGTGCAACCCACGATGAAAGGGGCCGTGAAAGGTATATTATCTATCGTTTTAGGAGCCATATTATTTCTAGGAACGATGGTTTTATTCATCGTTGTAGGTCTATCTTTGGGGGAGGATTTTGGAACTTATGAATATGAAATGCCAGATCGTTGGTGTGATTATAGCGTAAATTATCCTGTTACAGTGCCGCTTACCGTGGTAGGTGAAACATCAATGGAT
>MDTC01114843.1_pt1 | contig 12083 bp, 8 predicted proteins | sample 811181 | NCBI WGS metagenome assembly MDTC01 (sample SAMN05326644, study PRJNA326480) | marine metagenome | isolation source: seawater | place: Pacific Ocean: North | collected 2011
CATGGGCCAAATGGATATCGATGGCAGCGCATTGACTGATGGCGGCTCAGGCGGCACCGGTGGCGGCGGCGGCGGCGGCGAAGAACCTATCGATGATCGCTGTCCAGATGCTCAGGCAGGCACCTACCTCTTAGTTGCTTTTTCAGACCGTGTCGATGCGTATCGCCAGCGAGATTTTGGTGCCGTGTACTTCTGCAAGTTTCTCGACCTGGCCGGCAATGGGATCAATGCAGCGAGCGGCTTGGCCGTCGATCGAAACGGAGAACGGATCTTTGTCGTACAGCCTGAGGAGAATCAGGGCTCTGTTTACGAATTTGATGTCAACGGAAGTTTTGTTGGACGGGTCTCCTCCAATGTCAATTTAGATGGCGTTGAGGGCCTTTGGAACACGTTCGGAGATGCTTTTGTCGCTTGGAGTCGGACCAGCCAGAATTTATACGAGTTGGATTCCAATGGGCGGTTTAGGCAGCCGTTCTCTCCCCCGGTCGCGAGAGGGTCTCGCGTCGAAGGGGTCACCGATCTGCTGTTTTTAGACCAAGAGTCTATCCTGATGACCTTCAACAATCGCTCCGCGCAATTGTACAAAACACCATTCGCGCCCGAGTTTCCCGATGATGAAGTCGGACCAGGTAATGCGCTTGCACCTGTTGAGACAGATGAGGGTGTAAAGATTCTCATGACAGCTCAAATCGGTGGAGAAGGCAACGCATATGGTGTTGCATTTTACGCGGCCGCGGAGAGTGGGCGCGCGCCACCGGAGCGGGAGCGCATCCTCGTGGATAGTACGAATGGGGACTTTGTCGATGGTATCGATATCATTGCTCTCCCCACTGGCTTTCTCTTGCTCGACAGTAATCTCGCTGGCACGGCCAAGATCACATCTTACAACGCCCAGGGTGAGCAACAGATATCTGTCCCCGTTGAGGGCGGTGGAAACCCGTATATGTTCACTAAGGCGCGCATCTTCCCGGACTTCTAGTCATCACGGACAGGACGGGTCTAGGGGAGTCTTATGCTTCATCTGCAGAGTTCAACATCGTCGGCCTGGGTTGAGCAGGCCGTCGCCAATATTGACACGGTTTTGCTCGACCACGCTCATTGTGAGAAGAAGGCCGCGGCGACCGCCATCAATTTAATCTTCCGGTATCCACACTACACGGAAATCCTAAGGCCGCTCTCTGAACTGGCCCGTGAAGAATTGGAGCATTTCGAGTTGGTGTTAGATCATCTCGACGAACGGAATAAAACCTTTCAGCGCCTGGCGCCCAGTGCTTACGCAGGCCAATTATTAAAACAGATTAGGCAGACCGAGCCTCATCGGTTGGTCGATATGCTGCTCTGCTGTAGCCTGATAGAGGCCCGCAGTTGCGAGAGAATGGGGCTCTTAGCTGACGCTTTGGGCGACGTTGAGCCTAAATTGGCCAAGTTATACGCGGGGCTTTTGAAAAGCGAGGCCAGGCACCACATGATTTACGTCAAGCTTGCTCTCAACTTTGACGATGAAAAACAGGTATTTAAACGCTTACAAGACCTTGCTCTGATCGAAGCAGATTTACTTTCTGACGTTTCCTCCGTACCCAGGATGCACAACTGAGCATCTCTCTATATGTAAGCTAAATTCGTCCTCTTCTGATTTCCGGGTTATAGTCCTGTCAGTTGGCCGAATCTACGCCGCCCATTGGAGTTTTTGGAGGTTTTATGTCTAGAAAATCATCGGAAAAATCGGATGTTTTTTCACTGCCGCTGCTACCGTTGACGGACAGCGTAGTCTACCCCAGTCGAGTCATCACGATTCACGTGTCTGGTGCTGAAAACCTTGCATTGCTCCAATCCTACGACGGCATTGACGAGACCATCGCCGTTGGTTTTTGTGAGCCTGGAACGAAGGACGATATTCGGCCTGTCTATATCTCGAACGTCGCGGTGACAGCGCGCATTATTGATCGGATCAAAATGCCGGGCGAGGGTTTTAGAGTCACCCTCCAAGGACTAAAGAGAGTTGAACTGCTCGAAGTCGATACGGAAAGGCCTTTTTTCAACGCACGCTTTACAGACATCGAGGAGCGAACCAGAGATCCATTTCGAGTCAACGTATATGTGCAGAAAGCCATAAACCTCTATGAACGCCTCGCGGGCTTGAATCCAAATTTTACCAAAGAGTTCACTCAGCTTCTGAAAGTCAACGTCGACAATCCCGGTCGGTTTGCGGACCTGTTGTGCGCGACGGTTGACTTTGAATATGCCGAGCGCCACCGGATCATCCAGGCTGTCTCTGTCGACCAACGGCTTCAACGCGTCCTCGAGCTTCTCCGCGGCGCCTTGGACCGCGTCAAGGTTGCCCAAGAGGTCGAGAAACGCGCCAAAGGCGATATAGAAGAGTCTCGGCGCGAATATTATCTACGCCAGCAGATGAAAACCATACAGAAAGAGCTGGGTGACGAGGATCTGAGTCGGAGAGATGCCGATGACTATGAAGGCAAACTCGAAGCCTTGGAACTCTCCGAGGACATAAAGAGCGAGGCGGCCCGTGAAATTGACCGACTGCGTCATATTCAGCCGAGCTCGAGTGAATATCAGGTCATTAAAACCTACCTTGACCGTTTTTTCTCATTGCCTTGGGGCCAGTATTCCGATGAGAAAATCGACCTTGCCAGCGTCCGCAAAATGCTCGATGAAGGCCATTTTGGACTGGAGCAAGTCAAAGAGAGAATTCTCGAATTCTTGGCGGTCAGAAAGCTCAACCCGGGCCATAAGGGGCCCATTTTATGCTTCGTTGGCCCGCCTGGTGTGGGTAAGACCAGCCTTGGCAAGTCCATAGCTGAATCCATCGGACGTGATTTTTTCCGAATCAGTGTTGGCGGTGTTCGGGATGAAGCCGAAATACGAGGACACCGCCGTACCTATGTCGGTGCGATGCCTGGCAAAATTCTCAATGGGCTGGCCAGAGCGGGGGCGATGAATCCGCTCTTGATGCTCGATGAAATCGATAAGATCGGCAGCGATCAACGCGGTGATCCAGCGGCCGCTTTGCTCGAGGTTCTTGATCCGGAGCAAAACGGGACTTTTACAGACCATTATTTCAATATCCCCTTCGACCTATCGAAGGTCTTATTCATTGTGACGGCGAATTATCTCCATGACATTCCAAAGCCACTCTTGGATCGATTGGAAGTCATCAATATCGAGGGATACACAGAAACTGAGAAGTTTGAAATTTCCAATCGCCACTTGATACCTCGAGTTGTCGAGCAACACGGCCTCCAAAAACACACGCCAAAATTCTCTGAACCTGCCATACGCGATGTGATTCGCTATTGGACCCGCGAGGCTGGAGTTCGGAATTTACGACGGTGTTTTGAGAAGATTTGTCGAAAAGTGGCCCGTAAACAAGTCGAGAGTGAGGCGGCAAAGAAACGCGTCCGCGCGATCAAAATAGCCCCCAAAGAGGTGCAGAAGTTTCTAGGGCCAAAACGGTATTACCACGATGATGCCATCGAGCGGGATGAAGTTGGTGTTGCCAATGGCCTCGCTTGGACCTCGGCTGGCGGTGAACTCCTGGTGATCGAAGCCCTTAAGATAAAGGGGTCGGGTAAGCTTGTGATCACGGGCAAGCTGGGCGACGTGATGAAGGAATCCGTTCAGGCGGCGTTTAGCTTCGTGCGTTCGCGTCGAGTTGAGCTCGGGATTGAGGATGGTACGATCAGCACCCATGATGTGCATATTCACTTTCCGGCCGGCGCTGTTCCTAAAGATGGTCCCTCGGCTGGGGTGACGGTGACTTTGGCCCTTGCAAGTTTGTTGGCGGGTCTAAAAGTTCGGTCAGACTTCGCCATGACGGGTGAGGTCACGCTTCGAGGCAAGGTCTTGGCCGTCGGTGGAATCAAGGATAAACTTTTGGCGGCTTATCGAGCCGGAATCAAGAACATCGTATTGCCAAAACAAAATGAAAAAGACCTGGTTGATGTACCGGATGAAGTGAAGAAGAAGACTAAGTTTCACTTACTTGAACACGTGGATACACTCCTTGACTTGGCTTTGATTGGGTACGATCCGAAGACCGATGATAACGAGCCATTGCCAGTGCCAGACCACCTCGATGATGTGGTTGTCGATGCCTCTAATTAGTCTCCGTAAGGGGGGGCTCATTGCGGGTCATCCTCAGCAATGGACAACAGGGCTGGGCCATCTCGTCTGAGCTGCATGAGGAAGAGTTGCGGGACTGCGTCCGGCCGGCTGAAGTCGATACCTGCGGTCGAACCGCTTTGAAAACGCGTAGCCCTAATGGCATCGACGGCATTCATTTTCTTGGTAACGCTCGTCGAGTTTGCTCTATTCAAGGCTAAGATAAGGTCTGATACCAGTGCTTGTATGAGAGTCGCCGGCTGGCCTGTCTTGGTCGTTAATGTCGCATTTAGGATTGAGCCTTCTTGTGTTTCGGCAGCGTAGAAGGCAGGGAAAATAGCGTTTTCCCCATAGCGCCTAGCCCGTCTGATGGCTCTACTGGAGTACCACTCGGGTGTGCCGAAAATATAGACTTCTCGCATGGCTTCCGATGGTGCGAACCGTTTTTTCGGCCCCTTTGCCCAAATTTTGTGCGCCGCCAGATATTGCATGACTTCCACGGCTTGAGTTGCGTCCATTGGCAGATAGATGGCATCGAAAGAATATTTGGAAAGCGTGTTGAACAATTGCCCAAAGGAGCTGGCCTTTGAATCAAATACCACATCCTGAATTCGGCCTCGCTGGGTGGCTTGCCAGACCTTTCCTAGCCAATATGAATGGACAGAGCCGTACCGATCGTCTTTCCGCCGGAGCACAAGGATATCGTTAACATTTCGTTCAATTGCCGCACCGGCGAGGGTCCGAGCGACCAAAATCGGTGTGTGCAGAGCGCGCCACACGGGGCCTCCGGAACGGATAGGTTTGTCGCTCTTTGTGATCATGATTATGGGATGATCTTGTGTGCGGGCCAATTCAGTCATTTGTGCGGCAGCCGCTGAGTCGAGCAGCGCAATGGTCGCAAAAAATGACCCATTCTCGGGCGACATGTTGAACGCCGTCTCAACCAAGTCTTTCGTGCCGCCGTCTACAAAGGCGAGTTTCGGAGCTACAAATGACCCACCGGTTCCTGTCGCAGGGTACAGGTTTTCAATGGCCAACTTAACCCGTCTGCCCGTCAAGTGTCCCGGGCCCGAGAGGGGTAAGATGAGTTTGAGCTGTGGACGATGAAGTTCTTGAATCAAGGCCTCTTGATAGGCGTGATTCTTGGGCAGCCGTTGCACAAGCAAACGCGTCATGTTTGTCGAACGGTTACCGTCTTTTCGAGAGGCGGCTTCCACGGCGATGGCTCCATGGATGGAGACCAGACTGTCTATCTCAAGAGACGCGTATAGATCATCGATCTTCGTGGTGCGAAGACGAGCACGAAGGTGCTTTCGAGTCCCTTTATTCTGAGGGTCATTCGCCATTAATTCAGCGAGAACTATGAAAGCTCGACTGGTGTCCTGGCACACTGTGAAGCGTCGTCGGTCCGATGGGCGCAATGTGCCCAACTTTTTCTTGATTCGACGGGCGGTTAAGCAGCGCTTGGACACGATGGCCCAGCGAAAAGCAATCGTGCTGGCAGACCGCGCCAAGCCTTTGTCTTTTGTCTGTCGAATCACTTTGGTTAGGGCATCGACACCACGACCCGCATCCGTCTGGCCAACAATCAGCGCCCGTACGTAGGCTGCTCGAAGTTTATGGGACCGGCTCATGGGTTTCAGTTGTGCTTTACGCAGGTATTTTTCTGCTCGTTTGATCCGACCAGCTAACGCCGCATTTTCCGCCTTCTTAAGTAGGTTATCCTGTCGCACGTCCCCTTGATTTATTGCCTGCTGATTCTGTGGTTGAGCAATGTGCTGCCGACCGCTGCAAGCGCATAGAAGACTGATGATGCTAAGATAATATGAAATGCGCATGGATAGTTTTGCCCACCTAAAGCAACTGTATTAAGCTCGGCCCTGTCTAAAGCACGAAACTTGCGGTAGTGTAAACCGAATTTGATGATCGCTTATTTCAATGTATGGGCAGCACCTTTGCCAGGTGTCAGGATGGCATTGCGTGACGACTGGGTAGGAGACAAATGGTCAACTGCGAACAGTGTGGATGGAACAACCCAGAGTACGCTGCTTTTTGCACGAACTGCGGAACAGCTCTAGCGAAGGGGCAGCCGTCTGGATCAGGCGATGAGAATTGGCGGTTTCGGGAACCTGCATCGCAGCCACCCGACGCCATCGCGGGGTCTGGGTCAGACAATGATGATGCACAGCATGAGTCTGCTTCGAGTGTCAATGAAATCGACGGTGGGGGGGCGAAACGTTCGGAGCCAGCCGGACGCAGATTACCCGAATCTTTGCTGCCGTCCGAGCGCTCTCAGAAAGAGAGTTTGACCGATTCAGAATCCGCCAGCACAGGCGAGATGGCTGAGGCATCCGATGAGCAGGGCATACAGGCCGATGGCGGCTTAGCCCAGGGCAAACTCGCTGTTGAAGAGGGTCGTCGAGTTGGGATTCGTCCAGCCGCCACACTCGTTGATTTGACCGTACCCGATTTCAGGGCCATGGTTGGTCGCGATGACCATGAACAGCAGGAACAACAGCCGGCTGTAAAAAGCGTCTCACCCGGCAAGGTGACTATTGGTCTTGCGGATACGGACACAAATTTCGAGGCCGTCACGCCAGACAATCCAAATCAAACGGCATCTGAACCGATTGAGGACACCCCCGAATTGCTCGGTTCAGAGCCATCTGAAGCACAGAGCGTTCATCCCATTGATCGGCTCAACATGCCAGCCAATGCGGGGCTTAAAGACCTTGGTTCTCTCGATGTTTCCATCGAGAGTGTAGACGGAAATCTGAATGTGGTGGACGTATATCATCACATCCAATCAGCTGACGAATCAGCTGATTCGCTGCTGTCTAGCATTGACATGACACCTATCCTCGAAGAGGAGAGCGGTTTTGACATGGAGGTCAAACCACAACCGCAGGTCGCTGCGCCGCCCCCGCCAATGCCGCCCTCCGCATCCCTCGCTCTTGAACAAGTTTCATCCGCTGAGACCAAGCCCATCGTTGTTGGTAATGAGCCGATGATGATCGGCCGAGAAGGGGATATTCGAGTTTCAAATGACGACTTCATGTCGCCGATTCACGCGCAGGTCGGCCAGGATGACGCTGGGCTGTGGATCGAGGATGCGTCTAGTTTGAATGGGGTTTGGATTCGGGCTAGAAATGGGTGCAGGCTCAATAACGGCACCAATATGATGATGGGCCAGCAGATTTTTCGCTTCGAGCAGTCAGTTCGAGATGGGCGCGAGCCGAGCATTGATAAGCAGGGGACCCGTCGAATGGGTAGCCCTAGAAGTCTGAGTGGCTACCGATTAGTGCAACTTGGAATCGACGGCATACCGATTGCGCAGTTTGAGATTCCTCGAGATGGGTGCAAGATTGGGCGCAGTCTTGCGGACTTTGTGGTCGGTGATGACGACCATCTCAGTATAACCCACGCGGTAATTCTTCCGGTTGGTGAGTCAGCTTTTGAAGTCCGCGATTTATCCACTGGGAATGGGTGTTGGCTCAAACTTGATGGGCGTCGCACTTTGACCAGAGGGGATGTCGTTTTGACGGGGCGTTCTGTTTGGCAGGTTCGACACTCTTCGTCGGATTAAGGGGCCGAGAGAATGCAGCGTACGGCGGAGACCTTGCTCGAGACCGGGTTAAACCGACTCCACATTGAGCGGGCGACTCGATACGCGGAAGAAGCCGACATTCGTTTATTATCAGCCTGTTGCGAACTCGGTTACTTACAAGAGATTGACGCACTTATACTTTTACGGAAAAGGCTTGGTGTGCCCTACATCCGACAGGTTGAACTCAAATCGATCCTATATCGATTTGACATTGTCAGCGTCGATCTGTGCCGACGATATATGGCTCTCCCGCTCAGAAAATTTAGCAGAACGCTTTTGATGGTTATGCAAGACCCAAGCGATCGCCTGCTTCAACAAACCTTGGAAGTGCATTCAGGCCTGATCATTAAACCCATCGTATCGCTTCAGCGAACCATCAGATCGGCCCTGGATGCCCACGACGTTGACCACGTGATCGATGATGCTCAAATTGTATCGGTGAGTCACGAACCAGAAACCCAACTGCAGCCGAGGCGAGCTGGCCCAGGGGAATACAAAAGTCGCAAGGCTGAGGCCATAAAGAATTTGAAACTTGGTCTTGAGGCGATGCAAAAGTCTGCGTGGCCACATGCAATCGATTTTCTCCAGACCAGTGTTCGCCTTGACCCATTTGATGTGCGACCACATCTCTATCTCGCTCGTATGCATGAGGGTCTCGACAACCCATTGGATGCTTTGGCCAGTTATAAACGTGTTCTCGCCATTGACGAGCACAATTCAAAAGCAACGACTGGAATGGCCCGTCTAACCCGAAAATTGACTTGATTGAGGGCCAGCCGGCGGTGACCTGATGTGCGTCGAACATTGGCCTTGATGCCCATCGGCCAAAGCAAAAAACGAGGTTTGACGTCCATCAGATTACATCGCCTTTTTTGGCGCATTGGTTTCGCCAGAGCGCAAATGCTTCATTGACGCAGTCAACAAACCATCCTGTTCGCTTGCTCGACAGAAACGCATTGGGTATAAGCGGCCGTCTATTGGTGACTCGGAGAACGATCAGATGCGAATGACCAGGCTACATGCCCCCACTTTAAAAGATGATCCCAAGGATGCAGAAGTCATCAGCCATCGTTTGCTCGTTCGAGGCGGTTACATTCGTAAACTATCCGCGGGTATTTACGATTACTTGCCCTTGGCGCTTCGGGTCTTGCGAAAGATACAAGGTATCATTCGCGAGGAGTTGGATGACGCTGGAGCACAAGAAGTCTTACTTCCGGCTGTTCAACCCTCCGAGATTTGGGAGGAATCGGGTCGATGGGCTTTGTACGGGCCTGAATTAATGAGGATGAAAGACCGTAAGGGCGGTGATTTTTGCCTCGGGCCGACTCACGAAGAGGTCATCGTGGATCTCGTTCGTCGAGATGTGAGATCGTGGCGGGCCCTGCCCATAAACCTGTATCAAATCCAGACCAAGTTCCGTGATGAGATTCGCCCACGAGCTGGTTTGATGCGAGGCCGCGAGTTCATCATGAAGGACGCCTACTCCTTTGATATCGACGACGCAGCTGCAAACGCCAGTTACGACGAAATGTTCTCTGCATATGGGCGTATTTTTTCGCGCTGTGGACTCGATTTTAGACCGGTAGAGGCTGACACGGGTGCAATTGGCGGGAGTCGGTCTCATGAGTTCCAAGTTTTGGCAGACAGCGGTGAAGATGCCATCGTCAGTTGCACCAACTGCGGCTATGCGGCAAACATTGAGCAGGCTGAGTTGTCGAAACCAGAGGCCGTGGTGGGTTTTACGGGCACGCTGGAGCGCGTTGAGACACCAAAGGTGCGCACAATCGACGAGGTTAGCCAATTCCTAACCAAGCCGGCCCAAGCATTCATAAAGACGCTCATCGTCCAAGCCGACTCTGATGTTCATGCTGTTCTCATTCGAGGCGATCACGAACTCAATCCCATCAAACTCGCCAAGTTGCTGGGCGTCAGTGAAGTCGTGTTGGCTGAAGACGATACGGTCAAACGAGTGACGGGCGCGCCTGTCGGTTTCGCCGGTCCCATCGGGCTTGATGGTGTATCCAGCATCATTGCAGATTATGCAGTCCAGGGTATGTCCGATGCAGTGGTCGGTGGCAATGCAATCGATTCACATTTTACCGGTGTCGGCGAATCCCGTGATTTCGAGGTCGACCGTTTCGCAGACCTAAGAATGGCGATGGGTGGAGATGACTGTCCCCGCTGTGCTGGCACGCTGCAAGATTATCGGGGCATTGAGGTGGGGCATGTTTTCTTCCTTGGAACCAAGTACAGCGAAGCAATGCGTTGTAACTATCTCGATGAATCAGGGCGTGAACGTCCGATGGTCATGGGGTGCTATGGCATTGGGGTGTCGCGCATCATGGCGGCAGCCATAGAGCAAAACCACGATGATAGCGGCATTATTTGGCCGACTGCAATTGCGCCATTTCACGTGACTTTACTGCCACTACAGATGAATAAAGATGCGGTTGTTGATGCCGCACAATCACTGTACCAAGGGTTGAAGGATGCAGGCGTTGAAGTGTTGCTGGATGATCGCAAGGAACGGGCTGGGTCCAAATTTAAGGATGCCGAATTAATCGGTATCCCCCTGCGTATTGCCATTGGCAGTCGCGGTCTCGATAACGGGATTGTAGAAGCCAAGGTGCGAGGCCATGACGCGGTTCACGAACTCCCACTTGCAAGCGTGACAGACTGGGTTTTGGAGCAATTGAATTGAGTGACCCTAGACTTTGTTTAGCGGTTGACGTCCCAACTGGTGCTCAGGCCATCGACTTGGTCAAGGCGACAGCCCACGTTTTCGGCGTTTTTAAAATCGGGTTGGAATTATTTTGTTCTGAGGGGCCAGGCATGGTCGCTCAACTAAAGTCGGCCGGTGCAGAACGGATTTTTGTTGATTTGAAACTGCACGATATTCCCCGTACGGTCGCCGGCGCTGTACGCCGCATATCTGCCTTGGGGGCCGATTACTTGACGATTCATACAGCGGGTGGTCTGGCGATGATGGAGGCGGCTCAGGCTGCAGCAGACGGCCAGGTCCGATTGCTCGGTGTGACAGTGCTCACCAGTCTTGACGAACAGGCTTTGGCAGACGCTGGCACCAGCATGGCCATAAGCGAATTGGTGCCCCAGAGAGGCCGACTGGCCCGCCAAGCCGGCTTGGCCGGACTGGTCTGTAGCCCCAATGAGGTTCAGCTCATGCGGGCACAAATGGGGCATGGCATGGACCTGGTCACACCTGGGATTCGCTTTCCAGGGCAGGCGACGCAAGATCAGAAAAGGGTTTTGGACCCAGGGACTGCTCTCAGTCAGGGGGCTACGCTTCTCGTCATTGGACGGGCTGTTACGGCTGCCCCATGCCTTGAGACGGCTCTTGTTCGGCTTCGTGAGTCCGTGTCGTGATGAAAAGACAATCCCCTGCAGGCGAGTATTGGATCCCAGGCGTTCGCGCCATTGAGGTTCTGGTTCATAGGCAACCCGAGCGAGTGATTGGAGTTTGGTATGCCGGGACTGCATCGGACCGTTGTGATGGACTCCTCGATGAAGCACGAGCTGCTGGCATTCAGGTCTATGAAGCAAAAATGAAGAGTTTAAATGAACGCTTTACTGGCGTTCAGCATCAGGGGATTTGTGCCAGAGTAAAACCCATCGATTATGCCGATTGGCAAACTTTGGTGGATGTGGACGATGGATTACTGGTCGCTGTTGACCAAGTCACTGATCCGCGAAATTTTGGCGCGATTTTAAGAAGTGCGGAGTGTCTTGGGGCCAATGGTGCGCTCACGACAAAGAATCGAGCCGCGCGTTTGGGTCCCATCGTGGCAAAGACATCTGCAGGCGCAAGCGAATTCTTGCCCGTTGCGATGGAATCTAATTTAGCGCGGTCACTGAGGCAGGCTCAAGAGGCAGGATATCAAGTGATCGGCGCAGATTTCGATGGCGTTGCCCCTGACAAACTTGATTTAAGAGGGCCAACCGTCTTGGTCATCGGTGCGGAAGGTCAGGGCTTACGACGGCTGACTCGTGAGCTCTGTGATGGGATCGCGACGATCCCGCAGACAGGGGTCGTTCAAAGCCTCAATGCGGCCAGCGCCGCCAGTATTTTGATCTACGAGGCTGTTCGGCAGCGACAAAAAGAACTTTAGTTTTCAAAATACATATAATTCAGTTGACCGCTGGCCTGTCTTGACCTATATACCGCGACACTTTGCAGCGCTTTTATGATCAGGATTGGTTCACCTCAGTCGTTTGGACTTGAGGTGTAGCAGAAGTCCTGTTAGTGTCCGCGCTCGAATTAGGCTGGCGTAGCTCAATTGGTAGAGCAGCTGATTTGTAATCAGCAGGTTGCGGGTTCAAGTCCCTTCGCCAGCTC
>MDTC01188665.1_pt1 | contig 12083 bp, 10 predicted proteins | sample 811181 | NCBI WGS metagenome assembly MDTC01 (sample SAMN05326644, study PRJNA326480) | marine metagenome | isolation source: seawater | place: Pacific Ocean: North | collected 2011
GTTTTTGGATTCAGCAGAAAAAGAAACTAATTTTGAACCTATACTTACAATGGCCATATCACCCCATCTAGACCTGTAAATTCCATTATAATCTTTTTTGAGATTTGCTCCTTCAAAAAGATGGGATTTGGTATTGTATATAATATCAAATATAGAATCATTTAATTCAGATGCTAGTATAGAATTTGTATTAGTGAAGACTATCACTTGTAAATTATCATTTATACTGGTTCGCGATCTAGTGATGAATCCTGGATATCCTCCGCCATGACCAACTATAATATCATCATCGATGGTTTCTATATCTACTCCTAATCCATATCCGATTTTTCCGTTTTTACGATCTGTAAATCCGTGTGATTTTATCATTTCTTTTTTTGATTCTCTGTTGATCACACTATATTCTGCATCTAAGCACAAACTTGATAAAAATTTAGCTATATCTGCCGAATTTGAAATAAATCCGGTTGCAGAAGCGTATGCGTATGTTTTTGAGTGATCAAAAATTTCTCTATTTAATTTTCCTGGAATTACTCGTTCATACCCAAAACCTAAATCATCTGGGACTTCATCTGGGAGATCAGGGTATGTTGATGATAAATTTAATGGATTAATTATGCTTTCATACATGTAATCATCGTATTTTTGATTTGAAACTTTTTCAATAATTGCACCTAGCAAAGCATATGCATGATTAGAATACTTAAAAGTAGATCCATTCTCAAAAATAATTGATTCTTCAGATATAGTATTTTTAAGGTTATTGGGAAATTTGTGATTTGACCAATGATGTGTTTTCCCATCTCTAAACATACCAGATTGATGAGACATTAATTGCCTTATAGTAATGTTTTTATTATTTGAAACCTTATTTTCGCCTTTTACCCAATCTAGATATTTATTTACTTTGTCATCTATTTTCAATTTCCCTTTTTCTTGTAGCTGCATTATTCCCACTGAGGTGAACATTTTGGAATGAGATGCTATTCTAAACAAGCTATTTTTATTTAATTCTATCTTTTTTTCCAAATTTTGATATCCAAAAGATTTTAAATATACAGGCTTGCCATTATGAGCAATACATATGTTTACGCCAGGAACATTGGAGTATTGAATTTTTAAGGGTATCCACACATCTAAAATTTCACATACCGATTTTATGTTGAATTTTATTTTGTCATTCATATTTCCCCCTTTTGACTATGAGCCGGGAGGGATTCGAACCCTCGACCTAATGATTAAGAGTCATTTGCTCTACCTCTGAGCTACCGGCCCATATAAAATTAATACATTCGTAATTGTATTAATTAATAATTATTTATTTGATATTATCTATTAAATATGAGTAGACGTATATATGCAAAAAAATCATTAGGACAAAACTTTCTTATAGATAAGCGAGTTAAAACTAAAATTGTAAAAAATTTGTATTTGAACGATAAGGATATTATTGTTGAAATTGGTCCTGGAAAAGGAGCTTTAACAGAAATTATTTATAATAAAGTTAATAATTTAATTGCTGTTGAATATGATGATTATTTGTATTCAAATTTAAAATTAAGGTATGAAAATTCGAATGTTAAAATATTAAATGCTGATGCAAAATTAATTGATATTAGTAACTACTTGGAGAATAAGGTTAGTTACAAATTTGTTGGAAATTTACCCTACAATGTGGCAAATAAAATAATTCTGAATTTTTTAAAATCGGCTTACAAGCCTGAGTTTATGATAGTTATGTTGCAACTTGAAGTTGCGAAAAGAATAGCTGGACATGATAAATTTGGAGGTTACTTAACGGTGATAATAGGTATTTATTGTGCGTCTGAAATATTATTTACAGTTAAACCAAGCTCATTTAAACCAAAGCCAAAAATTAATTCTGCTGTAATGAAATTAACACCTTACAAAAAACCTAAAGTCGATCAAAGTAATATTGAGAAATTTTCTGAATTTGTTTCTAAGAGTTTTATAAGCAGAAGAAAAACAATATTAAATAATTTATCATCAGGAAATCAGATATCAAAAGATTTGGCTGTTAAAATATTAAAAGATGCAAATATAGACTCAAAAATAAGACCACAAAATTTAAGTGTTGATGATTGGGTAAAATTATATTTTTCAATAAAAAATAAATGAATAACAGTATTATTTTAAAATCCCCTGCCAAATTGAATTTAACTTTAGAAATTCTGGATAAATACAAAGATGATTTTCATGAAATTAATTCAGTGGTTTTAAATGTGAATTTATTCGATGAAATAAAAATTGAAAAATCAAATAATTTTGAAATATATACTAATGCTGAAATTGATTCTAAAGAAAATTTAATTTATAAAGCTTACCAATTATTATTTGAGCGATATGGGAAATTACCCACGAGAGTAAATTTAACTAAAAACATTCCTTTGGACTCCGGATTAGGCGGAGGAAGTAGCAATGCGGCTAATTTTCTACAAGGTATGAATAAACTTTGGAGTCTTGATTTAAATAAAAATGATTTGAAATTAATAGGCAATCAATTGGGGATGGATGTTAATTTATTTTATGACCCAGGTGTTAATTTTTTAAATGGCAAAGGAAATTTGATTGATCCCATTGCAACTATTCCAAAGGGTGGATTGATAATATTTTATGATGATTACAGGATACCTAAAAAAACATTTAGAGCTTATAATATGATACGGAATTCTGATTTTTCCAATGGCAAAATATCAGAACAGCTAATTAATTGTATTAAAGGCCGTTCTTTTAATCTGGGTGAAATTACATGTTTTAATGTTTTTGACAAATATATTGATGACTTATATCCTTTAACCTCGGAATTCAAAAAATATTTAAATTCACAAATAGATAATAATATTTATTTAGCTGGAAGTGGGAATTCCCTATTTTGTTTGTTTGATGATATACAAGAAGCGAGATATATATATGACAATATTAAAACTAATAAATTCAAAAAAATTTTGGCTTGTCCTTGGGAGGAATAATTGGGAGTAATATTAGTGCCAAGTTTGTTTAGTGGAATTATTTTAGCTTTTTTATATGCTAATTTATTTCTTGCATCATCATTTATCAATTTGAAAAAGGCAACTCCTGGTTCTATAAAAGTTAATCCTAAAATTATTTTTTTAAGTGTTATGCTTACATACCCAGTTTGCGCCGGATTATCTTTTTTAATTGGTTCGATTTACGTTTTGTTAGATAACGGTATTATTTATAACTTGCTTATTATTATTTTAGGATTGATTTTATCATTAGGTAGTTATTTAATATTTAAACTCTTAAAGATAGTTATTATTGGGTATATAGGATTTTTGATTTTGAACGTATTTTTATTACCTTTTATGATTAATGCTTAGGTTTTTTTTTGATTTTAGATTTACATTTACATACAGTTTTAGGAAGTAGTGACAGTAGTTTAACTATAGAAGATGCTGCAAAACAATTGATAAAAAGAGGGCTTGATGGAGCATGCTTAACTGAGCATAGTAGTATTTGGGAAAAAAACAAGGATCAAATTGAAGATGTGTTTTCGCATTATTCGTTGAAGATATTTAGATGCATAGAGATTAATACTAATTATGGACATGTTATTGGTATAGGATTTGATAAATACATTCCTGGATCTCATGATATAAATTTATTAAGTCAATTTGCAAAAGACAATGATGCATTTTTGATTTCAGCACACCCTGCAAGAAGATTATTTGGGAAGGAAAAATTTCAGCATAATTTATTATATAAAGGACAAGAATACACTCCAGATATTATGGAATTTTCTTCAAATAAATTGTTTGAATATATAAATGGAGTAGAAGTTTTAAATGGAGGAAATAATTCAGAAGAAAATGAATATGCTTTTGAGGCAGCGAAAATAAATCAAAAAATTATGACAGGGGGTAGTGATGCTCACTCTGAATCAGGAGTAGGTACCTTTGCCACCAGATTTACTTTTGATACCGATTCAATAAAAGATATTGTTACGCAACTTTATAATAATCAGGTTTGTCCAGTTTATAAGAAAGATGATCATTGGATTGATTTAGATTCAAATTATTTTCAAAATTAATATGTATGAAACTGAATAACAGATTGAAATTCACTAAATCGATTATTTCTATAGATCTTGAAACAACAGGACTTTCTCAGGACAAGGATAAAATTATTGAAATTGGAGCTGTTAAATTTGATGAGAATGCCAATAAGTTGTCTGAGTTTGAAACTTATATAAATCCAGAGATTGGTATAAATTCGTTTGTTCAAAATTTAACAGGGATCTCGAATGAAAGTGTAAGTAATGCTCCTTTATTTTTGGATATTTCTCAAGACTTGGAACTTTTCTTGGCAGACTCTATATTAATAGGACATAACGTAGGATTCGACAAAGGTTTCTTGAATAGCAATGGAATGGATTTAAGTAATATTTTTATAGATACTTGGAGATTTGCTCAAATTATTTTACCTGAATTACATGATTTATCTTTAGGTTCAATTTGTAAATATATTGGTGTAGAACAACTGAATGCACACAGAGCAAAATCTGATGCGTATAACACAATGGAAGTATTTGTATATTTATTGAATAGATTTTATGAATTAGACCCAAGACTTAAATCAACAGTTAAGAATCTTATTTCAGATAAAGATAATGAACTATATTTTTTGTTTAACTCATTAATTTCTGATTATCAATATACTGAAGAACCTTTTTCTATAAAAGAATTAACTGTCAACTCAAATGATGAATTTCAGTCAAATTCTAGTTTTAAATTGGATGATACATTGATAGATGATGTTTTCAATGAAAAAAGTGAAATTTTAAACTCCATTTTAGATAATTTTTCATACAGGCCGCAGCAGCATGAAATGTCTAATTTAATTTTAAAGTCTCTAAATGAAAATAGTAAAATTGCTCTTGAAGCTGGAACAGGAGTTGGAAAATCTTTAGCTTATTTATTACCTGCCGCTATCTATTCTTTAAACACATCAAAAAAAATTGTTATTTCAACAAATACGATTAATTTACAAGAACAACTATATTCTAAAGATTTGCCAATTATAAATAAAATTCTAGAAAATAAAGAACACTTGATTAAATTTTGTACTTTGAAGGGAAGAGACAATTATTTGTGTATCAACACTTTGTCAAACCAATTAATTGAACAGACAAATGATATAGAATATTCTCGTTTTTTAGCTAAAATTCTTGTATGGATTAGTACTACTATTTATGGAGACAAATCCGAGTTGGGATTAAGTAGTTATGTAGATAGAAATTATTGGATTAGATTAACACATAAAAGCACAAATTGTTTTGGAAAAAATTCTGGATGCTTCTTGTACGAATCAAAAATTAGAGCAGAAAATAGTAATATAATTATTGTTAATCACGCTCTTTTAATGAGTGATCTTAAATCTGCAAATAATCTGATCCCAAAACACGAAATATTAATGATTGATGAAGCTCATAACCTTGAAGATGTGGCTTCGAACCATTTAGGGTGGAAAGTGGATGAAAGAGAGATGAGAGATTTATCTCGATTAGATTTAGGTAAAATTAATATTTTTGATATTGTTGAAAAAATTATTTCTAAAGAATTTAGTTCTAAAGCAGAAAGAATTGAATTTGAATCTGATTATGAATTGCACAAAAACAGATTAAGAAGTTTGTCAAAAGAATCTGAGTTACAATTAAAAGATTTTTTAAATTTATTAAATGGAATTATAAATTCAAATGCAGTTAGAAATGCAGGAATTAAAACATTAAGAATATTGGATGAAGAAGATTTTGGAAATAAAAGTAAAATCAGCACTGAGTGGAACAGATATAAACTCCAATCAGATAATTTGTCACTGGAAATTTCTAAATTTTACAAGTTTATTAAAAATATTATTAAGAAAAACAAATCTTTAATTGAAAACCTTAACGATATAATTTTTGACTGGAATGATAATTATAATTTAATTAAATCTCAACTAGATGATATGTTTGTAAATCGAAACAGAGAAAATGTTTTTTGGATTGAAAACAATGAACGATTTAATAACAATGAATTTTTTAGTGCTCCTGTTGATGTTTCTAGTATATTAAACGAATATTTGTTTGATAATTTAGATAGTATGATATTAACAAGTGCCACATTGAATTCCAATGATGATTTTAATCACCTGAAGAATACTTTAGGTTTGAATTTTGATGTAGCTAAAGTTTTTGGCTCTCCGTTTGATTATAATAATTCAGTTGAAATAATTATTCCGAATTCTGTTCCAGAACCAAATTCAGAAAATTATTTAAACGAAATGAATAAGATTATTTATGACCATGTTGTAGATATGGGAGGGAAATCAATGGCGTTATTTACTTCTCACAAATCATTAAGAAATTCTAATAAAGTTTTAAAAGAAAAATTAGCAGAACATAATATAAATGTTTTAGCTCAAGGAGTTGATGGAGCTCCACATCAAATAATAAAAAGATTTAAAAAAAACCCAAATTCTTTAATACTTGGAACCTCAAGTTTTTGGGAAGGGGTTGATATTGATGATGGATCTTTAAATTTATTGATTATTACCAAATTACCTTTTGATGTTCCCACGCATCCGTTATTTAGTGCTAGATCAGAAAAATATCAAACACCGTTTTTTGAATATTCAATTCCAAGAGCAGTAATTAAATTCAAACAGGGATTTGGAAGACTGATTCGTAGCGAGGATGATACAGGAAAAGTTTTGTTATTAGATTCTAGAATAGTAACAAAAAAATACGGAAAAATTTTCGTTGATTCCTTACCAGGAGGGAAAATAGATTATCAACAAGATTATGATTTTATAAATTAAATGTATGAAATTAAAGTAAATAATAAATTAGATTTAGATAACACCTTATTTAGTGGGCAAGCTTTTCGTTGGTACAAGAAACAAGAATGGTATTATGGATATATTAACAATGAATTTATTCGACTAAGAAAAAAAAATAATTATATAGAATATGAAAATTCTAAAAGAACAATTTTTGAATCAGAGGTGAAAAACTATTTTGACCTTGATAATGACTACAGTAATATTTTTTTAGAATTAAATGATAAAAATGCATCTTTAGCTTTTAGGCATTTTGATGGAATGAAAGTCTTAAATCAAGACCCATGGGAATGTTTGATTTCTTTTATTATTTCAGCTTGGTCAAACGTTCCTAAAATTTCTAAGTCAATTAATGATTTATGCTTGAAATTAGGCGACAAGCAAACTATTGATGATGAAATAGGATATACTTTCCCATCTCCAAATATTATTTCTAATGTAAATGAAAATTATTTAAGAAAATTTGCGCTAGGTTATAGAGCAAAGTATGTTTTAGCTACTTCTAAAATATTAAATAATAATTTGAGTTTAATATACGATTTGTTCAATTATGAATATGACAATGCTTTGAATGAATTATTAAAATTTCCTGGAGTAGGTGATAAAGTTGCAAATTGTGTACTTATCTATTCTTTAAAAAAACATTTTGCTTTTCCAGTAGATTTATGGGTTGAAAGAATATTAGTTGAAGATTATAAATTAGAAAAAAAAGTACCATTAGTAAAAAAAAGGAAATGGGCTCAGAATTATTTTGGTAAATATTCAGGAATTATTCAACACTTTCTTTTTCACTATAAAAGGAAGTATAATCACTGAAATATATTTTAGAGGCTTTGATTATGGTAAGAATTGAAGATTTGTATACTTTTATTAATGGCGAATATGTTTCAGACAAAGATGCTGTTATTCCAATACATGACGGAGGATTTACACGAGGTGATGCTGTTTTTGACACTTGTCGTACTTTTAGAGGAGAGATATATAAATTAGAAGAACATATAGACAGATTATTTATGTCATTAAACTATATGCAGATTAAATCCCCTTATACAAAAAAGGAATTAATTAAATCTACGCATAAATTATTAGACTTAAATAATCATTTGCTTACTGAAAAAGACGATTATTGGGTCTTTTTACGAATCACAAGAGGACCAAGCAACGGATCTCCAAATGTTATTATTCATTGCGTTCCATTACCTTTAAAAGAGAGAAGTGAATATTATAGATCAGGGTTGCCGTTAATGATTTCTTCTGTAAGACGAACTTCTCATGAAGCACTAAGTCCTCGTGCAAAAGTTAATCAGTACATAAATTTTAATTTGGCCGATTTAGAAGCACAAAATTATCAAGAAGGAGCAAAAGCAATATTACTTGATCAAAATGGTAATTTAACTGAAGGCTCAGGCACAAATATATTTATAGTAAAAAACAATAAGATTTTTACTCCTCAGGAAAAATTTGTACTAGCTGGGATAGGAAGATCTGATGCTATGGATCTTGCAAGAGGATTGGGAATGCCAGTTATAGAAAAAGATTTAGATTCTTATGATGCTTATACATCTGATGAAATGTTTGTAACGTCTACAAGTTTTTGTATTGTTCCTGTCCGATCAATAAATGGAAGGCAGATAGGAGATGGAGACATTCCGGGAAAGATTACAAAAAGATTACAAGAAGCATTTATCGACTCTATAGGATTTGATTATGTTTCACAATATTTAAGTAATTTGTCAGCTTAATATTTTTATTAATTTGTCAGCCACAATTTCGGCTTCGTTATTATGAAAATTTGAAGTGATGATTTTTATTCCTTTATATTCAAAACTATTTCTAACACGAATTGAAGGATTTCCTTCTGCTAGTTTTTCTTCTAATTCTTGGTCAGAAAATTTGTTAGACGAAATAATAACGGAAGGATGAGTTGAGTCTTCATCCTCAATCTCATTAGGGTTTTCAGGAGATTTTATGTATGTGATATTTGTATCTTTAACATTATCGTTTATTGAATTTATTATTAATTCACAATCTTTTTCCCATTTTTTCATTATTGCAGTATGATCACGGTCGATGAAAAGTTCTAAAGCTGTAATTAATCCTATAATTTCTTCTTTTGAAACTTTTGATACCCTTCCTATTCCTTCATTGTTAGGTGCCGAATTTAAATAAGCAGCAGTGATTAATTCTTGTTTGCCGCATAATATGCCTGTAGATTGTGGTCCTCTTAAACCTTTGCCTCCACTAAATGCTACTAAATCTGCTCCTAAATTTGTAAATTTCATTAAATTTTCAATTGGAGGTAAAAGAGCTGCAGCATCAACTATCACTGGCAAGTTGTTTTTATGAGCTATTTCAATTACTTTCTCTATACTGATGGCTCCATTTTGTTTTGGGCCATACACGTAAATTATTCCTGCAGTGTTTTCATTTATATTTGATTCTAATTCCCAAGTATAGGTTCCCCCAGTGTTTCCTATTTCGATTAGTTTTGCACCTGCATTTCGATAATTGTGATCATAATTTGTTTTATGGGATCTGTGTATTATAAATTCATTTTTCAGACCTTTTGTTTCTGGAAGTTGATCTATTTTTTGTGGATCAGTTCCAGTCATACAAGCAGCTGTTTGAAGCATTAAACCTGAAGCTGCTCCAGCAGTCACTAATCCTGCTTCAGCACCAGTGAATTTTGCAATCACCTTTCCTGCAGCTATATTTAATTCTTTCATATCAACAAACCATTCAGAAGCTTTGTCCATTGCTTCTAGTACCTCGGTAGGCATTATGCTTCCTCCTAACATGGTTAGATACGAAGCACAGTTTATTACTCTTCGAACTCCTAGTTTATTGTAGTATTCATTATTTAATAAATTATCCATAATTGTTAAATTATTGGTTTATCTAAATATACTTAATATTCTACGTTTACGATAATAAAAAACAATAGCAAATATGTACTTAAAAATATTTAATTTATCAAAGAATGGTATCTTTGATTTGTAAATTATATTGTCTGTCATTATAGTGGTGTTATTATGATATTCAAAAATATGTGTGTGTTCCCAAATAGTAAAGGGGCCTTCTAGTTGAATATCAGTGAAAACTTTGTTTTTTTCATAGTTACGAATTGATATTTTCCATTTGTTTTTTAGTCCAAAAATATTTATTTCAATTATAAATACTGCATTAGGTGTTAATTTTTTTTCTGGAATGGTTTTAACTTTTGCAAACCAAGGTGTTAGTTTGTTAATATTTTTAGGATCACTATAGAAATCAAAAACATCATTTAATGGTTTTTGTATAGATGTTATATATTTAAATTTTTTATTACTTGTAGATGTCATTTAGAGCACAATACAGTGAAGGATGTTTGAACTTGAACTTGGTTTTATTTAATACATCAGGGCTGATTTTTTTGCTGTGTAATAATTCCGTTGAAAACTTACCTAATACAATTTGTAAAATAAACCCTGGAGTGAACATATAACTAGGTCTTTTAAGAACTTTTCCGAGTATTTTTGCAAAATCTTTTTGTCTTTCTGGAATTGGAGAAGTTATATTTATTGGTCCTTCTAATTTGTTATTAATAATATGAATTATTGAGTTTACCAAATCATCTATGTGAATCCATGACCACCATTGATTCCCATTTCCAATCTTGCCCCCCAAACCTAAGTTGTAAATTAATTTTAAGTAGGAAAGTGATCCGCCTTTTTTACTTAAAACAATACCAAATCTTAAACTAACATTTTTTGTATTTTTTAATGAATGATGCCTCTGTTCTAAATTTTTGGACATTTGTGAGACAAATGATTGGTCAGAAATTTTTGATTTTTCAGATTGTAGTTTTGAAAAATTGTTCTTATATATACCAATTCCACTAGCGGATATTATACTAGAATTTTTCAAATTGTATTTTGTTATAATTTCATTTGATTTGTTTATTCCATCCAATCTACTGTTTAGTACTCTTTGTTTTTTATTTTTAGTCCATATACCTATTAATGGCTCGCCAGACAGATTTATAAAAATAAAATTATTGTTGGGATTTTCAAATGTAATAGATTGAATATTGTTGGTATCTATTATTTCGTTTAAGAAAGATAATTTTTTGTGAGTATTCAGTTTGTTTCTAGTTATACCAATAATATATTGGTTTGATTTATGTAATTTTGTAGCTAACTGTGTCCCTATTAAGCCACTTACGCCGAATATTACAAAAACATCTTTTTTCATTGTCGATTTAAAGATTAAATTAATGTATTTAACTGTGTGTGTTCCAAGCCTAGCGAACTTGCAACAGCTTTTGCAGTAAGCTTGTTCATGTAAGTATTAACGCCATTAGCTATTTCAGTATTATTTTTTATTGCATTTTTGATTCCGTTATTTGCAATATATTCGATGTATGAAAATGTAGCTTCATTAAGCGCCTTGCTTGCTGTTCTAGGAACTACTCCTGGCATATTAGGTACAGCATATCCGTAGATTTGTTTAATTTGAATTATTGGCTCATCATGACTGGTTGGTCTAAGATACTCCACACTTCCACCTTGGTCAATAGCGACATCAATAATTAAACAATTATTTTTCAATTTATCCAATAATGCTTCATTGATTATTTTTGGAGCTGAAGCTCCTGGGATATAAATTCCATTAATGATTATATCCATATCAGGAAGGTGTTTATCTAGGTTTGATGATGATGAGAAAACAATATTTATTTTAGGGTTACTATCTTTCAATATTTTCAATTTTTCTTCATCAATATCAAATACATACACATCAGCTTGCATTCCCTGAGCCATATTAGCTGCATTATATCCAACACTTCCAGCTCCTATGATTCCTACTTTCATAGGAGGTACTTCTGAAGTTCCGCCTATTAACACCCCTAGGCCACCATTTTGTTTTTGTAAAAAATTGGCTGCTATCTGCGGGGCTAATTTTCCTGCAATTTCAGACATGGGCTTTAACAAAGGAAAATTTTTATTATCTTGGGATACCCCTTCGTATGCTATTGATAGAGTTCCTGAATTAATTAAAGCTGTAGTAAGATTTTCATTTGCTGCTAAGTGTAAATACGTAAATAAAGTCGTTTTGTTATTTAAGAGGGAGTATTCAGATTCTAGAGGTTCTTTTACTTTAAGAACAAGTTCAGCACTTTCAAAAATTAGCTTGGAATCATTAATGATTTCGCATCCTACATTTTTATAATCTTCATCAGA
>MDTC01215212.1_pt1 | contig 12083 bp, 5 predicted proteins | sample 811181 | NCBI WGS metagenome assembly MDTC01 (sample SAMN05326644, study PRJNA326480) | marine metagenome | isolation source: seawater | place: Pacific Ocean: North | collected 2011
CTATTGAAAATTTACAAGATGGGACACGTTCTAGTTTTCCTTTAAAAATTAATAATCAACTTATAAGTGTTGAAAAAGATGATGACACTATTGATAAAAATGTAAACTTGGAAAATTTCTTTATTGTAACTATAAATGGTATAATACAAGAACCAGTAAAAGCTTACACTATTGTTGGTGGTAGTGTATTAAGTTTTAAAGAACCATTACTTGGTAAAACAATTGATGAAACTGGTGCTAGTCAGGGTGATGATGTTAGTATTTTATTCTACAGGGGAACTGCAGGTGAAGACTCTATTATAAATCTTGCTCAAAAACTAATTATAGAACCAGGTGATGAAGTGCAAATTAAAAAAGGTGAAGAAGTTGTTGAACAGAGTCGTAGAACAGTTTATAATTTAAATACATCACAAACATTAGAAACAAATCCTTATGTAGAATTAGGTATTAGTGAACAGGTAAGCAGACCTTTGAATTTATTGAAACAGAAAGAGGATAAAATAATAAACAAAATTCTTATTTCTAAAAAAAGGTCAAGTATTGAACCTAGAATAACACCTGTTGCCAAAATAATTTCCGATATTACTTCATCATCAACATCTATTTTTGTAGATAGCACAAGATTATTTGAATATGAGGCGACGGCATCAGATGATGATCCTAAACAATCTTTACAAATATTTGATTCAAAATTTAAAGATACGACTAAAGCATCTGCAACTGCTAATGTTTCAACAGCAGGAACTGTGACGGGATTTAACATTATTAATTCTGGATTGGGTTATGATTCAGATATTACTATCAAACTATCAGCACCACCAGTAATTGGTGTTGGAGTGGGTACAACAGCAACTGCTACGGCAACTATTAATGCTAGTGGTTCTATCACGGATATATTAGTTGATAATCCTGGTTTGGGATATACAATAAAACCTCAAGTTCTAATCAGTAGTCCTAATGAATTATTTGAAATTTCTGAAGTGGTATCCACTACAAAAGACGAAGGAGGTTCATCTAATACAGTAATATTAGAAAACTCTGGTGTAATCACGGGTATAGGAACTACCATATTTGATGGTAAATTAGGAATTAAATTCAATTTAAAGACTTATCAAAGTGGTATCCACCCAGTTTCATTTGGTATTGTTGAGAATGTTGGTAATCCAATCTACGTGTTTGATACAAGGTCTGGTAATGGTGTTATATCAATTAATCAAAATGATTCCAATGTCATTGGAATTGGAACAACTTTTGTTGATAACATTTATACTGTAGCTGCCTTTACAAAATCTGGATCGACTGGAATCTTAACATCATTGATTAAATCTGATACTGTAGTTACTGGTATTGAGATAACAGGATCTACGAATCAACCTGTTGGTAAATATTCAGTTGGATCTATTACGAATGTTATAAGGGGATCAAATCCAATATCAATTGGAGTAACTGGTTCAACTGTTGGATTAACCACAGCACTTGGAATATCAACATTCCCAACTTTAAAGAGAGTAGCAGGAGACAAAACATTCGAACAAACAGGTGCCATAATTCCAGAATAATGACTTATTTAAAAATCTTGTATAAATATCTAAAAAACTAATAATATGCCAGCAGTAGTAACAGATCAATTTAGAATAACGAATGCAGGTAATTTTGTAGAATCTGTCTTGAATGAGAACAATTCGTACTATGTATTTTTAGGATTACCAAATCCTCAAGGAAAAACTGGAGAAACACCAGAAGTTGGATTTGGAAGAACAAGTAATTGGAATACGGAAGGTGCACCAGATCCTATAGATAATTTACAATATTTAACTCACTATCGAGATACTTCGTTATTTGGTAAAAAAATAAATTCTTCAAATATAAGAAGGGTGGTAAAAAAACATAGTTGGATTGCAAACAAAAGTTATGACATGTATAGACATGATTATTCTTTGAGTGAAAATAATCCAACACCTAATGGACAAGGTGGTCTTTACGGAACAAATTATTATGTTATTACGTCAGAATTTAAAGTTTATATATGTCTACAGAATGGTGGATTTGGAACTGGAAATGAAGCAAAGGGAAATGCAAGTAAAGATGAACCCACGTTTACCGATTTAGAACCAGCACCAGCAGGGACAAGTAATGATGGATACATATGGAAATACTTATTTACAGTTGATCCAAGTGATGTTATAAAATTTGATTCAATTGAATATATTGTATTACCTAATGACTGGGCAACATCAAGTGATTCACAAATACAATCCGTAAGAGAAGCTGGTGACTCTGATATAAATAAAAACCAAATTAAAACAGTTTATATAAAAAAGGCAGGAGCTAATTATGGTAATTTAGATAAATCATATGTATGCAATATTCTTGGTGATGGTACTGGTGCTAGAGCATTAGTGACTGTTACTGGTGGAATAATTACAGATGTTGTTGTAACATCTGGGGGATCTGGTTATACCTTTGCACAAGTTGATTTAAGTAGTTTACCTTTTGGAGGAACAGACGATAATAGAGCTACTTTAATACCAATCATTCCTCCTTCAAAAGGTCATGGATTTGATATTTATACTGAATTAGGTGCAGATAAGGTTTTAATATATTCTAGATTTGATGACTCTACTAAAGATTTTCCTACTGATACCCATTTTGCTCAGGTTGGTATTATTAAAAATCCTACAGGACAAGATAATACAGGTATTTTAACAACAACACAATTTTCATCAGTATCATCTATCAAATTTAAAACAGGTATTAATGCTCCAAGTGGGGGATTTGATGAATTAATTGGTATAGGTATAAAGCAAGATCGTGTTATTGATAATGTAGGTGTTACTGCAAGAGGGATAATAACCTCTTATGATGAAGAAACATTTGTATTGAAATATATTCAAGATCGAAGTTTGAATTTGAACCCAGTTACAAATGATACAACAGATTTTTCTGATATTGATAAAAGGGGACAAGTAATCGATTTTGGATCAACAGATGATATAGAAGCAACAGGTGGTCTTTTTTCAAATAAAACACCCGATAGTAATTTTTCAGGAATTACAACAACTGTTAATAATAAACAAATAAATTTAGGTGTTAATTTTAAAAATGGTTTAGCTGCTCCTGAAATAAATAAAAAGACTGGTGATATTATTTACATTGATAATCGTAAAGAAGTAACAAGAAACATCAGACAAAAAGAAGATGTTAAAATCATTCTGGAATTCTAAGAAAAATGACCCAAAAAATTAATTTAAATGCAAGCCCATATTATGATGATTATGATAGTTCAAAAAACTTTCATAAAGTATTATATAAACCTGGATTTCCAGTACAGGCAAGAGAATTAACATCACAACAATCAATATTACAAAATCAAATAGAAAAATTTGGTGATCATATATTTAAAGAAGGATCCGTGGTGATTCCTGGAGGAATTCTTTTTGATAATCAATTTAGTGCTGTAAAATTAAATGCAACTAATTTTAATGTTGATATTTCTGTATATATTAATAATTACTTAGGAAAAAAAATTGTAGGAAGTGAATCTGGAGTAGAAGCGATTGTTAAATTTATTGCTTTACCAGATGAAATTAATGTAAGTGATGTCACTTTATATGTTAATTACTTAAGTGGAAATAAAAATTCAGAATTTAGTACATTTACTGATGGTGAATCATTAAGTTCTAATGAATCAGTATTGTATGGAAACACAACAATAAATGCCAATACACCATTTGCATCTTTAGTGTCCACAGATGCGACTGCGATTGGATCAGCTGCTTTTATTTCTCAGGGTGTATACTTTATAAGAGGATTTTTTGTCAATGTTTCAGATCAAACTTTAATATTAGATCATTATACTAATAATTCTTCTTATAGAATTGGATTGCAAATAAATGAGTTATTAGTAAATGCAAAAGAAGATAGTAGTTTATTTGATAATGCAAAGGGATTTACTAATTTTGCTGCACCAGGTGCTGATAGATTAAAAATAGAATTAATTTTAAGTAAAAAATTATTAAGTGATAAAAATGATACTGATTTCGTCGAACTCATGAGAGTCGATGAAGGTAAAATTAAAAAAATAATTGTTAAAAGTGATTATAATAAAATAAGAGATTGGATTGCAGAGAGAACTTTTGAGGAGTCGGGTGATTATAGTGTAGATCAATATAGAATAGGTTTGTTTAATTCTTTAAATGATAACCAAGGTAATAACGGATTATTTTTTGCAGATGATACTACTGATCAGGGTAATGATCCATCTGATGATTTAATGTGTGTAAAAATAAGTGCTGGTCAGGCATATGTGAGAGGATATAATGTTGAAAATACAGGAACTGTAATAGTAGATACTGAAAAACCCAGAGACGTTGGAATAAGAAGTGATGTTGGTGTTGGATTTGAGATGGGTAATATTTTAAAGTTAAACAATGTAACAAAGGGTTTTGCTGTACAGGGAAGTACCATTACATTATGTGATGATTTTAATGGAGCAGGTAACGAAATTGGAAGTGCAAGAGTATATTCATTTAATTTAGAAGACGCAGCTTATGTCGATGCAACAACTAGATGGGAATTAAGATTATATGACATACAAACAAATACAAATTTAACCTTAAATCAACCAATTAGTAACACAGAACTACCTTCTGGATCATTTGTTAAAGGAAAAAATAGTGGAGCAAGTGGATTTGCTGTTGCAGATGGTAATGGGACAACAATCAAATTAAATGATACATCAGGATCTTTTGTAAGAGGTGAACAAATACAGATTAATGGTATAGATTTTCCTAGAATAGTTGGTATTGTAACGGCATTTACAACTCAAAGCATTAAATCTGTAAAAGATGGTGCTAAATTTTTAGCAGATACTGTTCCAGAAAAATTTAGATTACCTAATAATGTAACAGAGGTTATAATAAGTAATAACGGTCAAACAGCCACTCCTATATCAGGCAGTTTTTCTGGACTCAGAAAAGGATCCATGGTTGTGTTTACGGAACCAGGTGCAACAGTGAGTACTTTCAATAAAGTAACAGATATAAATGCAAATGGTTCAATAACATTAGATGAATCTAATGGATCTGATGTACCTGGAGTGCGTAATATAGGACTCTTTACCGCAGGTGGCACAGTGCAAATGTTTGCAGCTGCACCCATAATCAGGGGAGCTGGTAGGTTATATGCTCCACTTGATAATCAAAATATATCGAAAGTAGATTTATCAGATTCTAGTATCAAAATATCAACACAACTAATAGGTAAAAGTGTGTCTGGTAATACATTATCATTGAATAGTCAGAATGATTTTTCACCCGCCATACCTAATGTAATATTTGAAACTTTTGATCAGGAAAGATATTCTGTATTTAAAAATTCTGACGGAGCACCACAACCATTATCAAAGGGGAGGTTTAAATACAATAATAATGGTGCCGATATTCAATTTACAAATTTAACTCCAACTAATGTTGATGTAAACGTAACTCTTATAAAAACAAAGATAAGATCAAAGTTAAAAGAATATGTTAGAAGTAGAAAATTAATTATTAATAAATCAAGAAAATTAATATCTGGTGCTACTGCATCAGGTAATGGGGGTTCAATATCGGATGGTTTAACATTTGATAAAAGATATGGATTAAGAGTTCAGGATGAAGAAATATCATTGAATCTTCCTGATGTTGTTAAATTTTTAGCTGTATATGAATCAACAAACACATCTGCACCAACATTAGATAAATTGGTATTTCCTGCTTCTATTAGTGCAAGTGATAATATAATTGTTGGTGAAAATATCTTATCATCCGACTCGCAAATAGTTGCAAGGGTGGTTTCATCTAACGTTGGTGGAGATCCAAATGCCTTAGAGATTGTTTATATTTCAAGTGGTAAATTTAGTTCTGGAGATTCAGTTAAATTTTCTGAATCAAATATAGCAACAAATATTGAATCAATAGAACTTGGAAAATTTAAAAATATAACAAATTCATTTACATTAGATAAAGGTCAAAGAAATGAATTTTACGATTATTCAAGACTTGTAAGAAATAAAAATGTACCTGAACCAAGTGGTCAATTATTAGTAGTATTTGATTTTTATTCAGTTTCGTCAGATGATGGTGATGTATTTACCGTAGAAAGTTACGATGATGATAGATTCTCTAAAGATATACCATCCATAGGTTCAGAAAATATAAGAGCTACAGACACTTTAGATTTTAGACCAAGAGTATCAGAATATATCGTCGGTTCAAACACTGGATCACCTTTCCATTTTAATCAAAGAGGTTTTAGTACCACATCTATTTTAAGGTATATAACTCCTAATGAATCCTCTATCGTCAGTTATAATCATTATCTTCCTAGAATAGATAAATTATATCTTAATAAGTTTGGTAAGTTTATTTACGAAAAAGGTGTCCCCTCATTAAATCCTAAACCTCCAGTAAATTCTGGTGAATCAATGGAATTGGCGACAATATTATTACCATCTTACTTATTCAATCCACAGGATGGGACAGTGGTATTGACTGATAATCGTAGATTTACTATGAGAGATATAGGAGATATTGAAGATAGAGTAACCAACTTGGAGGAAGTGACCACTTTATCATTACTAGAAACAAATGCTCAAAGTTTGCAAGTATTAGATGAAGAGGGAAGAAATAGATTTAAAACAGGATTCTTTGTAGATGCATTCAAAAATTATAATTTTATTAATCGTAATCTATCATCAATACAAGTAAATCCAAATGCTCAAGAACTTATACCCTTTAGAACAAGAGATACATTAGCTTCTCAAATAACTCCAGCTCCATCAGTTGATATATCCAAACTAGATTTTAATACAAACTTTGACTTATTGGATTCAAATGTTAGAAAAACTGGAGATTGTGTAACATTAAATTATGAAGAGGTTGAGTGGATATCTCAACCATATGCAACAGAAAGCAATGGTGAAGATGATGTTATTAATGTAAATCCATATGAATTACCCGTGTTTAGAGGTTCTATACAATTAGATCCAAGATCTGATGTTTGGACAAGAACTATACAACTTCCTAATCAAAATATACAACAGACAGGTTCTAACAATGTACAGAATCTATCTTTAAACTTTGATATTGGAAGACAAGTTATTAATCTACATTCTAGAGAAGATGTAGATCCTTTTTTCTTAGATCGAGGTAGAGGACACACTCTTTTCGATACCGAAACAATTAATTTTAATGCTACTACTGGAGATAGTGCTACTTTTAGCAATACAGATACTACTATCCAAAACAATTTAGTTTCTTCATCCAGTGATGATTTTATGAGATCTAGAAACATACAATTTGTATCTGGAGGATTTGCAAATCATTTACGTCTCTATTTGTTTATAGACGGTCAGAAAATATTTGATATAATTCCTAAATTATTGGAAATAGTTAAACAACCAGGTGGAACTGAAAATGGTTCAAGTGGTACGTTCACAATTGGAGAAACTGTCGTTGCATACGATTCAAATAGTAATATTATTGCAAGATTTAGAATATGTCAACCAAATCATAAATCTGGTTCATTCTCAAATCCCACCGAAACTTATCTAAAAAATCCATATACAAAAGGCACTGGATTATTGGATATACCTAGTGCGTATACTCCTTCTATAGAAGTGTTAAACATTGATACAAAATCATTGTCAGAAGAAGCTCAAGGAGATTTCTACGGATACCTTACTGTAGGATCGAAGTTAGTTGGAACTGAAAGTCAGGCAGAGGCATATGTAAAAGATTTAAAATTGGTTACGGATGATTTTGGTGATTTAATTGGATCATGCTTTATTCGTGATCCACATTCACAACCTGCTCCAACTGTTAAAATACAAACAGGTTCTAAAAGTTTTCAATTAACATCTAGTTCTACAAATGAAAACGTGGGTCCTGCAGAAAAATTTGGTGTAATCGCTGCAGAAACAAGGTATGACGCTCTTGGAACCGTTGAAGAGTGGCAGGATACTATAACAACAACAACCACCACAAATACAACAAATATTAATGGTGTTTTATCAGGTTCTGTTACTGCTAATTCTGTACATGAGGTTGTAGCACGTGAGTATGATGATCCCTTGGCACAAACCTTTGTAGTTGGTGGTAATGTCAATTCACCTAGTGCAGTGGGTGCAAACAAAGACTTAAATGGTGCATTTATTACCTCTGTGGAAGTTTTCTTTGCTACAGTGGATACTGTAACTAATTCACCAATTAGATGTGAGATAAGGACTGTAACTGGTGATGCTAGACCATCTAGAGTAGTATTAGGTAAAAGTATAACTTTAAGACCAAGAGGAACTGATGCGAATGGAAATGAAGTTACTTTAATCCAATCGGATCCAGAGAGTGCAAGTGTAGGAACCAAATTTACCTTCCCAGAACCAATATACCTATCACCAGGTAGTTCTTATGCCTTCGTTTTACTAGCTCCTCAAAGCACTGCGTATAGAGTTTGGACTGGTAGACATGGTGGAAACGCAGTTAATGCAGCAACTATTCAAAATGTTGATTCAGGTGCAAGTCTTCAGTACAATACTCAATATGGTGCAGGTGCAATATTCAAATCTCAAAATGGTGCACTTTGGACTGAAGATCAATCTCAAGATATAACATTTAATTTATACAAAGCTAAATTTACTTCACAATCAGGGTCAGTATTCTTTAATAATCCAAAGTTAAGTGATAGTAATGGATACGTTCCAGTATTATTAGATAATCCAATTGAAACCTTCCCCAAAACAGGATTCATAGGTATCAATACTGTTACAAACTCAACATTGGCAGGTAAATTGGTTGCAGGTAGAAAAATTAGTGTTACATACAATTCAAGCACTGCTGTCATAACAGGAACAGGTGCCTCTGTTGTAAGTGCTAGTACAGTTACAAACTTTGGAGGAACCAACTATACTACTGGAAGTAACGTTGATACATCTGCAATTACAGGTAATGGTACTGGATTAAAAGTTAATATTACTACTGTTAGTGGAACCTCAATTACTGGCGTATCAGTTGCAGAGGGTGGAACTGGTTATCAAGTTGGTGATATAGTTAGTGTTGATGGAACAAATGTTGGTAACGGAGAGGGTGCTAGAATAAGTGTTGGAAGCACAGGAAATATTAATACATTATACTTAACAAATATTCAAGCAAACACAGATTCATTCCAACCTAATAGTACGATAGTTAAATACTTTGAAAATAGTGATACAGATACTCCAAGTGGAACAGTAGGAACTCTTTTAAGCAAGACTTTTGATGCTGGTGAAAATGCTGGTAATGTGATGAAGGTAAACCATTTTAACCATGGAATGTATTCATCTTTAGATAAAGTTTCTATGCAAAATATAGAGTCTGATGTTGAACCAACAGTTCTTAGTGCAAATCTTTCTAGGACAGAATCTAATATTATCAGTGTAGCATCGACATCTCAATTTGCAAAATTTGAAGGAATTAATGTTGAAGCAACAAATCCAGGTTATGTTAAAATTGGAAATGAAATTATCGAATATTCGGGAGTGGGTGTTGGAGCATTAACGATTACTGCATCTGGTGGAAGAGGTAAAGACAATACTGTATCTACTTCACATGTAAATGGAAGTGTTGTAACTAAACATGAAGTTAGTGGAGTATCAATCAGAAGACTTGAAGTAGCACAAAATGTTGCATCATCTCCATCACCAAACCTTGATGATTATCATATTATATTTGATAGATCTTCAAATGGTAAAGATAGATCAGTAGATGCTGATGGTGCACCAGAATTATCATTCAATCAACAATCTCTCGTTGGTGGATCCAATGCGAGAGCATCTCAAAATATCTTGTATAGTGCCTTAGTTCCAAGATATGATGTATTGACACCTTCAGGTGCAGATGGGTCTACAACAACCGTATCAGCATCAATTAGAGGAGTGACAGGGACAAGTGTTGATGGATCTGAAGTATCATATATTGATGATGGTTTTGAACAAGTACAACTTAATACTATTAATTCATTTGAAAATGTAAAAATAGTTGCTTCTAAAGTTAATGAAGACGCTTATTTAACGAGTTTACCATCTAATAAATCATTCACAACTTTACTTAATTTAAGTTCAACTGATGAAAACATTTCTCCAATAATAAGATTGAGTAGTGGTTCAGAAACTGAATTTATAAATCATAGATTGAATAGACCAATTGATTTAGAAAATTATGACTCTGATAATCGTGTGGATTCCATATTAAATGATCCTCATGCAGCAAGTTATGTGTCAAATACTGTAAGATTGACAAAACCTGCTAGTTCATTAAAAGTTTTATTAACTGCCTTCAGACCAGAGTCTTCTGATTTTAGAGTCTTATATAGTCTAATAAGACCAGATTCAGGAGAGGTAAGTCAAGCATTTGAATTATTTCCTGGTTTCAAAAACGTGACTAAAATTGATGGTGAAGGATTCCAAGTTGTTGATGATTCAAAAAATGATGGTAGACCTGATACAATTGTTACTCCTAGTTTAGAAAATGAATTTAAAGAATATCAATTTACAGTAGATAATTTACCTGAGTTTACTGGATATACAATTAAAATTGTGATGTCTGGTACAAATCAGGCTCGTCCACCAAGAATAAAAGAACTAAGAACTATTGCAATCAAATGATAAAAGTAGAAGGTCACCCACATTTATACAGAGATCCTAAAACAGGTGCGATTATTAATGAGGATGATGCTGGATATAATCAATATCTAAAATCTTTAGAGTCTAGAAAAAAACAAAAAGATGAAATTAAAAGATTAAGAGAAGAATTGGATGAAATCAAGTCATTGCTTGCAGTTTTTGTGGAGGGCAACAATAAGACATAAATATAATTAGAAAATATTATTTTAAGTAGATGGCAGCTGTATATGTTTCAAATTTAGTGATTAATGCAGGATCAGATTTTAGCCAATCTTTTAGTTTGGTGGAGTCTGATGATTCAGGACCATTAAATTTGACTGGATTTACAATTGCTGCTCAGTTTAGAAAACATGCTGGTAGTTCATCAAAACATGATTTCACAGCAAATGTATTAGATGCAACCAGTGGGGAATTATTAATTTCCTTATCAGCAGCAGCATCTAATGTGCCAAAACCAGGTCGATATGTGTATGATATCGTAATAACAAATTCAGCTAATGAAAAAACAAGAGTCGTAGAGGGTTCAGTCCTCTTAAGAGAAGGAGTCACTCGATAATGCCAATTAAAGTCAGAGTTGGACAATCAGATGCAATAAAAATACTATCCAGTGCAGGTGGTGGTTCGATTAATGCACAAACCGCCAAAAATGTTATTGGTGGTATTGCTTCAGTCACTCAACTGAGTGTATCTGGAATATCGACTTTAGGAAATGTTGATGCAGGTATAATCACCGCAACATCATTTGTAGGACCTCTCACTGGTGATGTGACTGGGACTGCTGATTTAGCACTTGGTTTAAGTGGAACACCAAATATCAATGTTGGAGCAGTAAATGCTGGTTCTATAAGAGTTGCAGGATTATCAACATTTGTAGGTGTAGTTACTACAACAAATGATTTATTTGTTGGTGGCAATCTTTTTGTTAAAGAGGATATTACTCTAGATGAAATAAATGCTAGAAATCTAAATATCACAGGGTTATCCACTTTTAAAGAAGATGCTGAATTTAAGGCAAATGTTTCTATAGGTGGAACACTTACTTTTGAAGATGTTACTAACGTTGATTCTGTTGGTCTTATAACTGCCAGAGAAGGTATTGTAATAGATTCTAAAGGACTCATTGTTACCACTGGAGTTTCTACATTTAAAGATATTACAGAATCCACTTCTACTACAACAGGGGCGTTACAAGTATTAGGTGGGGTAGGTATTGGATTAAGTTTAAACGTCGGGGGATTAATCACTGCTGGAGCTATAGATGGAGGTGAATTTTAATGGCAAAACCAAGTACTAGACAAGAATTAATTGATTACTGTTTTCGCAAGTTAGGTGCACCAGTATTAGAAATTAACGTGGATGATGATCAGGCAGATGATTTAGTCGATGA
>MDTC01070635.1_pt1 | contig 12080 bp, 12 predicted proteins | sample 811181 | NCBI WGS metagenome assembly MDTC01 (sample SAMN05326644, study PRJNA326480) | marine metagenome | isolation source: seawater | place: Pacific Ocean: North | collected 2011
GACCAACAGTAGAATATGCATATACTGATATCATTGACCTGGCAGAGCAAGTTCCATTAGGGATCATGAGAGAGCTCCACAGATGGGCCGCTCATGCAATGGTTCTGGTAGTTTGGCTTCACATGTTGAGGGTTTTTATGACCGGTTCATATAAACCACCAAGAGAATTTAACTGGGGTGTTGGTGTCTTGTTAATGACCATGACCATGTTTTTATCATTTACTGGATATCTCTTACCTTGGGACCAGCTAGCAATATGGGCTGTTACTGTTGGCTCAAATATGGCTCGAGCCCACCCCTTCATTGGTTCTGAAGGTCCTGGTGCATCACTTCTAGCTATTGGCGATATTAACCTTGTGCATGTCGGTTCTGATGTTCGTTTTGCCCTGCTAGGTGGTAGATTCGTCGGAGAAGGAACCTTACTTAGATTTTATGTAATACATTGTATTGCTGTACCATTCATCATGATGATATTTATGGCCGTTCATTTCTGGAGAATTCGGAAAGATGGTGGTATTTCGGGACCTTTATAATCAATAAAATGGGCATATCATATTGTTAGCAACTTTTAAATCAATTGTAGATTACTTATCCTCACCAACGATAAGCTTCACGATCTTAACGGTATTAACTCCGCTCGTATTTCCGCCAACTGATTGGTTTGATAAAGTTAGTAGAAAACTTGGCATCCATTTACTATGGACCAAAGCAGGTTGTGCTGTTGGCATGGTGCTAATAACCATATTTTTTATTATTGGTGTACTTGATAAAAACTTTAGCGTTATCCTTCTAAAGGCTGATAATTTTCCAATTGTCCTTATGGTCTATTCAATGTTCTACTATATCTGGCTCGGGATGCACAAAGCATATATTAATGATGAAAGATTAGAGAATGGTTTAAAACCAAGTGAATATAATGACCCAGATGATAAAGTTCTGGTCTGGCCAGACTTAGTATATATTGAATTTATTGCGTTAATTCTTTTTACCGTTTTCCTTGTTGTTTGGTCTATTTTAGTAGCTGCCCCGCTTGAAGAACCAGCAAATCCAGCCGCAACACCAAATCCATCAAAAGCCCCATGGTACTTTTTAGGACTCCAAGAGATGTTAGTTTATTATGACCCCTGGATTGCTGGCATCGTGCTCCCAATTTTTATAATTATAGGATTGTGTGCAATACCGTACATGGATATTAATAAAAAAGGTGATGGTTACTATTCCTTTAAAGAAAGAAGAGTTGGTATTTTCATCTTCATGTATGGATGGTTAGTACTATGGCTATTTTTAATTGTTCTAGGAACATTTTTTAGAGGACCTAACTGGAACTTTTATGGCCCATTTGAATACTGGGATTCACACAAAGTTGTTGCTTTAAGTAGTGTTAGTTTGTCAGAATACTTTTGGGTTAAAATTCTCAATAAAGGCTTACCCGATAATATATTAATTCGAGAGTTTTTAGGTCTTGGGGTTGTAGGTTTCTACTTATTTATTTTGCCTGTACTGCTTGCAAAAACATGGTTAAAAGATATGTTTGAAGCATATGGTCCTGTGAGATATGTGTCTCTAATGGTATTTGGTCTAGTAATGTTCTCTCTGCCTATAAAAATGTACCTAAGATGGATTTTCAATCTTAGCTACTTCGTTTCAATTCCTGAATGGTTTTTCAATATTTAGATTATGTTTAAAAACGACGAAAGATACTGGGATATAAATGTACTTAATAAATGGTTTGCCATCTCATCTATTATTTTCTTAGCGGCGACCGTCTGGACCTTTATTGATGATAATGATGATGAATTTAAGGAATACCAGAAAGAGTTTCGTAAGATGCAAGTTGAAATTGAAAAGGATAAACTGAAAGATGAATGGAAACTCATTGAAGATGATAAGGCTAAGTATGAAGAAGAGCTAGTTAAAGCAAATGAATTATTTGCTTTTCAAAGCGAAGACCTCAAAAGTCTAGAAAATTCCCTTAAATCTTTGAATGCAAAGTACTATAAAGAGAACATGGATTACCAAGCTTTCAAAGGCCAAGTTGATGCATTGAAGTATCACGTAGAAGCCGATAATGCTCACCCCGATCATGGTCCATCCTATCAGGAAGAATACTTATCTGCTCTTGCGCAACTAGACAAACTAAGGTTAATCAAAGAAGAATCTGAGATTGAGATCAAAGCGATTGAATTAAAAATTAAAGATCTGAAAGCTGACGTGAAAGAAAAGAAAGGCGAACTTGATTCATTTACTAAAAAGGTTACGCTCACAAAGAATAAGCTTTCTAAATTAGATAGAGATAGAATGACTGTTCCAAACAAAATAGGTGATATTGTTAGAGATCTACCCATTCTTGACTTCTTAGATCCATATTACAAAGTACATCAAATTGTTGTCCCGGATGTAAAGTATGATGTTAATTTTGCTGCAGTCCCAGTAGTCGATCGATGTACTAGTTGTCATCTTGGCATCGATAATCCAGATTTTTCTGAAGCACCGCAACCTTACACAACTCATCCAAATTTAGATCTCTACATTACATCTTCATCACCTCACGACATGAACACATTTGGATGTACAAGTTGCCATGCTGGTAGAAGTAGAGGAACTTCGTTTGTTAGTTCTACTCACACGCCAAATACTCCTGAAGATAAAGAGCGATGGAAAGAGGAATATGGTTGGGAAAAAATGCATCATTGGCTTACTCCAATGTTACCTACAAAGTATACCGAAGCCAGTTGCTTTAAATGTCATTCTAACACTAGTGATCTTGCTGGAGCAGAAAAACTTAATTTTGGTCTAAGCTTAGTTGACCAATCAGGCTGTAATGGTTGTCATTACAACGCTGACTGGGAAAGCCTAGCAATGGCAGGTCCTAGCCTTAAAAAGGTAAATGAGAAACTCGATAGGGATTGGGTCGCAAAATGGGTTAAGAATCCGAGGCACTTCCGTTACAATACCAGAATGCCAGCAATTTTTGAACAAGATAATCAAGAAACAGAAGAAGTTACAGCGTATAATGATGTCGAAATAGCAGGTATAACTGAATATCTTTTTAATGGGAAGAGGAAACCTATCCTTAAGAATCAGTCTCAATTCATTGGTGACCATGTCAATGGAGAAAAGTTATTTAACACAGTTGGATGTATGGGCTGTCATGTATCAGAAAACGATCCAGCCCAAGCACCCGTAATAAATAATTATTATAATCTTACTAAAGTACATGGACCTAATCTTGTTGGTCTAGGCTCAAAAGTTTCATCTGAATGGCTCTATAATTGGTTAATGAACCCCCAAGAATACATGCCAACTACTAAGATGCCTAATCTTAGATTGAAACCACAGCAGGCAAAAGACCTTACTGCATATCTACTTAACAATAGAAATATTGAATTTGAGGATTCACCTAACCATACTTTTAGCGACTCTGTATTAAATGATTTGACTGTTAATTGGCTAAAGAAATCTAATCCTGAAAAGTTTGCTTTAGTTAAAGCGAACAAGATGGATAAATATGAAAAACTAAACTTCATTGGCGAAAAAAGTATAAGACATTATGGATGTTTTGGTTGTCATAATATTGATGGATACGACGATGCTAAACCAATCGGTGTAGAGATCACAGAGGAAGGTTCCAAACCCGTTGGTAAATTTGATTTTGGGTTATTTCATGATATTGAACATACGACTCATGCTTGGATTGAAAATAAACTCAGGACCCCTAGAATTTATGATAGAGGTAAAGCCAGCAAACATCTTGATTTATTAAAAATGCCTAATTTTTATTTCTCTGAAGAAGAAATAGAAGCAATAACAACAGCAGTTTTATCATTCAATGCTAATAAAGTCTCAGAGCCACTCTTGGCACATCTAAAAGACCCTGACATTTACAAGAAAGGTCATCGTTTAGTAAAACAATATAATTGTCAAGGATGTCACCTAATTCAAAATCAGGGTGGTCAATTAGTTGATGTCATTGGAGCTCCAGAATATGCTCCGCCAAATCTTAATACAGAAGGTAGAAAAGCAAATCCTGATTGGCTCTTATCTTTTTTCAATAATCCAGGAATAATCAGACCAAACCTTCAGGTTAAAATGCCTAGTTTTCATCAGATTCCCGATGAAGATTGGGATGCAATCATAGCATATTTTAAACATGCTGATAATGAAAAAATCTCCTATAGAAGTGATTTAATCGCTGACGTTTCAACCGAAGATTTTAAAGCTGGTGCGAAGCTTCATGAAATAGGCCAGTGTAACAGCTGCCATTTCTATGGCGAAGAATTTCCTACGGGAGATGCTCCAACATGGGCACCTAATTTAGCATTATCTAAAGAACGTCTTAATCCAGAATGGGTTAGCGAATGGCTTTATAGTCCTTCTGAAATTATGCCAGGTACAAAGATGCCCGCTCCTTACCTACCAGACAATTCAGTTTTAACAGCTGAAGGTGCAGAACGTGATTGGGGAAAGGATCTTATTTCCCTTGGTGGCGATACAACTCGAATGCTTGATGGTCTGAGAGATTATATATGGAATATTAAAGGCAGCACGGATATTGATGCAATAATTAAAGATTATTTTGATAAAAATGGTTATGATTTCGATAGTGATAATGAAGATGAATATGATGAGGACGATGACTGGGGTGATGAAGAAGATGACGATTGGGACGATGATGACGATTGGTAAGATAATTCTAATTTATTAATCCAATCCTTCTAAATATCTCCGATTTAATTCATTATAGCCTTAATATTGTTCTTGACCATATTTTGATCCCAATTTTCTCCCTTCCATTTACCTAAAATTTCACGCTTATTGTTTATTAAAATAGATTGCATTGTGTGACCAATTTTTTCCTTTTCAATGCCCCAAAATTCACATCCGGCTTGCTTTCCAAGTACATAAACATCACTTGCTTTTTGGTAGCTTGACCATACATTCAAAGTTTTAAATTCTTTTAAAGATGAGCCGTAGTAATTTTGTAATCTTGAAGGAGTGTCATACAAATAGTCAAAGCTAATTAATATAAAATTTATACGTATGTCTTCCATAAAAGAATTAACAAGGTATTTATTTTTTAGAACAATAGCAGGACACATATTAGGCATTGGACATCGAGTAAAAATGAAGGAGATAAAGGTGTAATCATATTTCAATTCGGATAAACTAATTTCTGAACTATCAATGTCTAAAAGGGTTACATCATCTAACTTTTCGCCAATAGATCTTTCAGAGAAGATTTCATCTTTAAAAAAGTCATCACTTCTATTGATTAGATTGCCTTTTCCAACTATTTTAAAGTTCTCAGCATGTGGTTTATCATCCCATACGAGATCGAAATGGACACTATCTCCAACAGATAGATGATCTACACTTTTACTATTTAAGATATTAAAATCCATCTCCATTGGCATCATTAAGCCTGGAATTGTATCATGAGCGATTCTAATTTTATTTGAATTTACTTTTAGCTCATAAATAGTACCTTTAACAGCATAAAGGTTTTTTTTGCCATTACAATTTATTAGAAATAATAAAGTGATGGTTTGAATTAAATATTTCATAAAAAAAAGGCGGAGATAAACTCCGCCTTCAAAGTAATTTTAAAGAATTTTACTTCTTTTTAGGTCTTGTGAAGGTAAAATCTTGATTGGTCGTTCCGGAGCCTATTGTTACTGTAGCAGTTAAGGGCTTCTTCTTAAATTTTTCTTGCCAGCACATAACTTCATATGTTCCAGCAGGAATACCTTCGATCGAAAAGTTACCAGCCTTATCTGTCACTGAAAAGTAAGGGTGATCTGAGACAAGAACCCAAGATCTCATCCAAGGATGAACATCACATTTGATGTAAAAGGGTTCTGGTTCAGATTTTTCGAATGTCGCCTTCTTTGTTTTTACAACTTTTGGCATAGCAAAGTTAAATTCTTTGTTTACTTTTGGCATGGAGTGAATGTTATGTAACGTCGCATCACTGTTTTTTATTAAGAGTTCTTGACCTGCTACCATACCAAGAACATGAGGAGTGTAAATACATCCTTTTTGATCCAGGACGACGGGCGAACTTGGCACACCACCTGAATAATCAACTTTTTTGAGATATACTAAAGCTTCTTCCATAGATCCGTCCGAAGACATTTTAAAACTCTCACCGTAAACAGGACTAGAATGAGAAGATCCACATACTGGGTCCGCATCCATTCTTAACTTTTTAGACCTTGGTGCCTTACCATCATATTTTACATGACCACTTAGTGTACCTGCTATTGAGTATGACATGAAACAGATAAGACCAAGAGTAAGTATATTATATTTTCTAATATTCATTATTATTCCTAAGTTATTTTGCTATTTGTACCTTTATATTTTACAACTTTTTTAAGTTTAGGATAACACAAAAATTTTAATGATATGATTACTAAGTTATTATAAAGTATGTAACATTTATATTTAAATTTGTCCTTATAAAATTCACAAGGGATATATGTATTTATTCATGATAATTTGCTATGTTCTAATGTTTGTTAATCTTTTGAACATAACGTTAGTGGGTGCGAGTGGTATTTTTGATTTTACAATATTAGGAGCAACTCATACAAGGTTTGCTCTTTTTATGATTCTAATTTTTACCATTACTGAAACAGTTGTTATGTATTTTTTTATTTCTACTGGAACAGCTATCAAGACAGCTATCACTGAAGGATTAGGTGAAGACTTACTCTGGTCTCGAGAACGCAAATTAAAAATGGTTCTTTTCCCGCAATTGATGCTGACTATACTTTTCATTGGTGGTTGGTTTATCCATATTGGTGCAGTTGAGAATAATATGCCCACTAAACCCCTTCATTGGCCCTTGTTCACCTTTGCTTTCCTGCATCACTTATATACTTTAAAAGTAAAGAATAGTGCCTTTAAGACACAATTAGATATTATTTCAGAATTAAAACCTAACAAGGAAATTGCTTAGTGTATTATGCTGCAAAAGCCTTAGAGCTTTTAGGAATGACTATCATCGGAGTTGGTTTTATCCTAAAGTTTCCTGGACTTATGAGTCCAAAACTGCTTTTAGCTGGAATCATATGTTTTGGATCGGGTTGGTTAATTGAAAAATACATCCTAAACTAAATTTCTTTTTTCACAATTACCTATAATAATGTAAATTAACACCTAACAACCGGAAGAATAATGGCTGGATACAATCACCTTAAAGGAATACCCGAACTGCCTGAGTATGCGAGGGAAAAAACTAAGCGACCAAAAATGGTTGCTCTTGTTGACGAAGACAATTGTACAGGCTGTCAGGCTTGTGTACCTTTCTGTCCTGTTGATTGCATTGAACCTGTCGCAAAGGATAAATATGAATTCCCAATGATTCCTCCCGTTCAAGTTAGGTTTAATGAATGCACTGGCTGCCAGGTATGTGCTCGTGTTTGCACAAAAATGACCTGGGATTCAATACGAATGATAAAATCGGAAAATTTTGAAGAGAATTACAATCTATCTATAGATTAACATATCTTTCATTTTATAAATAATTTAAAGGAATAAATTTGAGCTACGATTCTCACCACGAAGAAAACTTTTTCAATAAGTACATTTGGTCTGTAGATCATAAAGTTATTGGTATACAATACGGTATCACATCTCTGTTCTTTCTATTGATTGGATTTCTCTTCATGATGGTAATGCGCTACCAATTAGCATATCCAGAAACAGTAATTCCAATTGTGGGATGGTTTTTTGCAGAAAGCGGTGGAGTAATGCTTCCAGAAAACTACAATACACTTGGAGCAATGCATGGTACAATAATGATTTTTCTTGGTGTGGTTCCTCTTGCTGTTGGAGCCTTCGGGAACTACTTAGTTCCACTTCAAGTTGGTGCACCTGATATGGCATTCCCGAGACTGAATGCGACTAGCTATTGGTCATATTTTATTGGTGGAGTTATTATGATGGCTAGTTTTTTTACTCCTGAAGGCGCAGCTAGAAGTGGTTGGACCTCATATCCACCATTATCAATTTTCGAATCTGGGCAAACTATGTGGCTCTGTGGAATGATTTTTCTGATAACATCTTCCCTTCTCGGTTCGATGAATATTATTGTTACCATTGTTCAATTAAGAGCTCCGGGGCTTAGTTGGTTTAGATTACCATTCTTCATATGGACCCAGCTTGTAACTTCATTTTTACTAGTGCTAGCCTTCCCGCCACTAGAAGCAGCTGCAATCTTACAACTAATGGATCGCGTAGCAGGAACAAGTTTTTTTCTCCCAAGTGGCTTAGTTTATGCTGGTAATGCAGTAGAAGTGTATGGGTCTGGTTCTCCATTGCTGTGGCAACACCTATTCTGGTTTTTAGCCCACCCTGAAGTATATGTTTTAATCTTACCAGCTATTGGTATTGTTGGAGAGGTAATTGCAAACAATACTAGAAAACCTCTCTGGGGCTACAAATCAATGATTTATGCAATTAGTTTTTTAGGGTTTATGTCATTCATCGTATGGGCACATCACATGTTTTTAACTGGTATGGGCCAGTCCATGAGTGCTTTCTTCCAGTTAACAACTATGATTATCTCAATTCCCTCTGTTGTTGTTCTTACAGCCTTTTTCCTTTCTCTATGGGGTGGATCAATTCGTTTCAATACTCCTATGCTTTTTGCGCTATCTTTTCTGCCTATGTTTGGAATAGGAGGACTGACAGGGTTACCCTTGGGAGTTGCAGCATCAGACATTTTCCTTCATGACACCTATTATGTCATTGGACATTTTCATTATGTAGTTGCTCCTGGGACGTTATTTGCTCTGTTTGCGGGTATTTATTATTGGTTTCCAAAAATAACAGGAAAACAAATGAGCGAAGGATTAGGAAAGTTGCACTTCTGGCCGTCTCTAATTTTTATGAATGGCGTTTTCATGCCTATGTTTATTCAAGGCTTATCTGGACTTTCACGAAGAATGTATGATGGTGGTCAGCAATATGCTCATGCCTCAGATATTTTGCATTGGAATGAATTTATGACGATTTCTGCTTTCTGCTTGGGTGCTGCACAAATTCCTTTCGTGCTGAACCTTATTATTACATTAGTCGCGGGTAAGAAAGTTGATCGAAACCCATGGAAATCAACGACTATTGAATGGTCTGCTCCATCTCCTCCACTCCCTCATGTCAATTTTGAATCTGAAGTAAGTGTGCACCGTGGTCCTTATGAGTACAGTGTTCCTGGAGAAAGTAAAGGTTATTCACCTCAAACTACTAAATAAAAAGGCAAATATACATTAATGAATATCCCATACGTACTTGAAGAAAGACCAGATACAGGACTTAACAATTCAAGATTAGGAATTTGGATTTTTATAGCATCTGAAGTCATGTTATTTGGTGGTCTTTTCTCTGCATATGTTTTTCTTCGAATTGCAGCTCCTGAAGGTGATTTTGAATATTGGGGATCAAAGTTGAGTGTTCCAAAAGCTACATTTAATACATTAGCTCTTATTACGTCAAGCGTTACTATGGTCATGGCTTGGGCATCTTTAAAACTAAAGCAGTTTGACAAATATAAAATGTATCTTGGTGTTACTATATTGTGTGGTATAATTTTCCTATTTGTTAAATATTTTGAGTACACTGGAAAATTTCACCATGGGATTTATCCAAGCTCGAGTACCTTTATGGGCATTTACTTTACTCTTACAGGACTCCATGTGCTTCACATCATTGGCGGAATTGCAGTTCTATTATTTTATTGGAGTCCCATTGCAAATAAGATGTATGATAAAGACCCAGAGCTTTTAGCTAATCGAATTGAAATAACAGGATTATACTGGCATTTTGTTGATTTAGTATGGATTTTCCTGTTCCCAATTCTTTATCTATTATAGGAATACTAAAATGTCTGCTGAAACAAAAGAAGATATACAACATCATATAGAAATTTATGTAAAAGTTTTTATTGCACTTGCACTTCTAACGCTAGTCACGGTTGCTGTCAGTTACCTGAAAGTATCATTTATTGAAGCTTTTTTTATTGCCATGTTAGTAGCCTCGATCAAAGGAAGTCTTGTATTAGGTTTTTTTATGCATCTTATTACTGAAAAACAGATGATTATATGGATTTTAGTGGCTACAGTAGCCTCTTTGCTTATTCTCATGTTTATTCCTTTAATCTCTCTAACTGATCAAACACATATTTGGAATTATTAACATGGGCTTAAAGTTTATGCATCTTATTACAATTTCACTGTCTATAGTGATAACCAGTTATTATTCTTTCTTTGAATTTTCAAAGCCTTCAATTCCTGGGATCACTTCGACTATATTATCCATTTCGTTTTTGATAATTACTGCTCTTTTAATCGTTTACTTTATTTCAATAATTAAAAAGTTTAAAACAATTTAAAAAAACTTATGATAAAGAGATTTTATTTTACATTTACTATTTTAATTCTAGCAGGATTTGAAAGACTTAGTGCATGTGCAGCTTGCTATGGAGATCCTAGCTCCAGTGCTGGTAAGGGCATGGATATGGCTATAATCACACTTTTAGGAGTTATTGGTCCTGTACTTATTGCAATTGCCATTGGAATCATTTCAATTGGTTTAAAATCAAAAAAACTTAATCAAAACTTAGATAAATAATGATAGAAATACTTAGAAATCTTGGGCTACCCATTGGCATTTCAACCGTCAGCGGAAGAATTGATGAAATAATAGTCATTGTGCACTATCTTATGCTTGTGCTTTTCATTGGCTGGGGAACATTTTTCATTTATAGTTTATTTAAGTTTAGAGCCTCAAAGAATGCAAAAGCTAGTTATAAAGGTGTTGAGTCACATTACTCATCCGTTCTTGAAGCAGTTATTGCCATAGTAGAAATTATTATATTATTTGGATTTGCATTTCCTATTTGGGCTGAAAGAGTAAATGCTGTTCCAGATTCTAGAGATGCCGTGCACATTAGAGTTGTAGCACAGCAATATGCCTGGAATATTCATTATCCTGGTGCTGATGGAAAATTTGGAACCGTCAAATCTAGTTTAGTGGATGAACAAGAAAACCCGATTGGTCTTGACAAAAACAGTGATTTTGCATCTGACGACTTTTATACAATAAATCAGTTGCACATTCCTGTAAATAAAAAGATTCGCATTGATCTAACTACAAAGGATGTTATCCACAATTTTAAGCTCCCAGAACTTCGAGTATCTCAAGATGCTATTCCAGGAATGAATATTCCTGTTCACTTTGAAGCAACTAAAACCTCAGATGAGTTTTTAGCAATGATTCAGGATTCAGACTCAAAACGAAAAGGAAAAAGCTTAGAGATTGCATGCGCTCAACTGTGCGGCTTAGGACACTATCGTATGAAAGGCTATCTAACAATAGATACCGAGGATGAATATGCTGCATGGTTACAAGAACAAGCTGAAATTCTAGAAGAAGAGTCTGGCGGTGAAGATGACTGGGGTGACGATGATTGGTAAAAATAATTAAATAGAAAAAGTATTATAAAAAAAGCTTTGATTTAATTATCAAAGCTTTTTTTATGATAACAATAAAGTAAGTCTAAAACTCCATAAAATAGTTCTTAACCAATTTGTTTTTACTAGTTTTTTGATTAGTGAAGATTTGTATCCGCTAGTTAATTTCTGATGAATTGGTGTGAATAATAATGCAGTACTAATCCAGATTAAAGTTAAAAAAATTATAGAAATGATAAATAAGGCATCATTTTTTAATCCCAAGTATATAATTAATAATCCTGAAAATAATTCAACTGTCATTGCTGGAATTACGATATACGATATTCGATTCATATGAAAATCTTGAAACTTCATATAACTATTCCTATCTATGTAGTAAAAGCTTGGATAATGAACTAATTGTATCACCCAGATAGCACCTACCATTATAGAAGTGGACACTAGATGGATTGAAAAAAGCACTTAGAGGTTTATTTTTTTATTCTTTAAAATAGTGCATAGATAAATGGAGCAATGGCAGTTCCTTCTGTCAAAACAATTAAAGTTCCGAAAAGAAATAAGAAGAGAATAATTGGAGTTAGCCACCATTTTTTTCTTTCA
>MDTC01023366.1_pt1 | contig 12078 bp, 10 predicted proteins | sample 811181 | NCBI WGS metagenome assembly MDTC01 (sample SAMN05326644, study PRJNA326480) | marine metagenome | isolation source: seawater | place: Pacific Ocean: North | collected 2011
CCAGCAAGTATTTGAAGAAGTTATTGTTACTGCTGAAAAAAGAGATGAAAGTTTGCAAACTATTTCTCAGGCAGTTACTGCTATAACAGAATCTGAAATAGAAGATAAAAATATTACATCTTTTGTAGACCTTACAAGTATTGTCCCTGGTGTTACAGTTGCCAAAAATGAAGGATATAAAACTGTTATATCAATTAGAGGTGTTGGAAATGAAACTAACCAAAATGCTATAGCTGCCCCTTCTGTTGCTTACCATATGGATGGAGTTTTTATTGCTTCTCCTTTTTCGTTGCAAACTGATTTTGTAGATGTTGAAAGAATTGAAGTTTTAAGAGGTCCTCAAGGTACGTTATTTGGTCAAAACTCAACTGGTGGTGCTATCAATGTAATCAGCAAAAAACCATCAACTGAATCATTTTCCTCTAAGGCATCTGTTACTGTTGGAGATTACAGCATGCGAAAGATATATTCATCAACAAATTTTCCCATATCAGATTCTGCAGCAACAAAGTTCACATTTTCATCAACAAGCAGAGATGGTTTTTCTGAAAATGTTGTAAATGGCCAAGAACTAGATGATGCATCGAGCATAAGTATAAGAAGTGATTGGATTTTTGAATTAAATGACACATCATCTTTAAGACTTTTTGGTCAATATTTTGATTCAGATAGAAATGGTGCAGCTATGAAAGGAATAGATGATGTGAATAAAAGTATGCGAAAATTATCGCAGGACTCATTATCAAATCAAGAATTGACATCAAAAGTAATTGCTTTGATATATGAATCAGATCTTGGTTTTGCAAGTCTCAAAATTTTAGCAAGTTCACAGGAGGATGATGTATTAGTAGTAAGAGATAACGATCGTCATAACTATGGAGATCCCGTTTTAGCAATTCCAGGATTAGGCGCTGATGCAACTTATCAAATGGCAGAGTTTAATCCTGAAACATCATTAGTGGATACTGCAACTTTTGAAATAAATTTAGTTTCAAATGAACCAGCTCTTGATGGAAAGTTAGATTGGACTATTGGAGCTTTTTACATGGAGCATGAAATTGAAAATCATATAAGAGGTTATAGAGATAATGATTTAAATGGTGTTCTAAAATATGTTTGTGGAGAACCATTTGCCAGCGCTAGCTATTGTTACACTCACGACTTTGGGATACCAGGAAGATTTGATGTTTTTGGTGCAGAATTTGATTTTGTTACTGATGCTTATCCATCAAGAGAATCATATTCTGTCTATGGCCAAACTTCATATAGTGTAAGTGATACCTTTAGATTAATATCGGGGATAAGATACTCTGAAGATACTTTCGAAACTGATGTTACAAACTTCTTCAATGTAGACCCTTTTCAAGCAAAAGGGACTGGAGATGAAATTACTGGTCGTGTTACGGGTGAGTTTGATGTTGCAGATGCGACAATGGTTTATGTTTCATTTTCTTCAGGATTTAAGCCTGGTGGAACAAATTTAACTTATGGTTATGCTGATGATAATGCGCCACCTATGGTATTTCAGACATTTGAGCCTGAAACAGTTGACTCTTTAGAGTTTGGTTTAAAAACAGATCTATTTAATGGAAATGCTAGAGCAAATATGGCAGTTTTTTCATATGATTATGAAAATCTTCAATTTCAAGCTACTGATCCTGATCCATATAGAGGTGGAGTTGCTAATATTCCAAGTTCAGAAATGTCTGGTATTGAAATAGAATTCACGGCATTGATATCAGATTCGTTAACATTTGATATGAATCTTGGATTTTTAGATACTGAAGTTACCTCTGATTATGATGTTCTTGACAATGTTGATGCTTATCAGTATTTTTTTGGAGAAGAAGACCTTAGATATGGTCTTAGAGAAAATGTTAAAGGCAATGAATTAGCAAAAACTCCAGATTTCACTGCAGATGCAACATTTACTTATGAAACAGAGTCAGCTTCAGGAAATGAAATCACGACTATTTTTCAATTCATTAGAAGAGGTGAATTTATGCAAAGAGTATCTAACAATCCAATTGTTGACAATGTTCCTGAATATCAGATATTCAACCTTACAGTTGGAGTAGACTTTCAAAATAATATTGGATTAGATTTTCTTTTCTTAAATATAGCTGATGAGGATGGAGTCAACTCAAGCATGACAGATGTTTTTGGAGTTGCTGCTACCGGTCTTGAATTGATACCACCAAGACAATTTATGACAAGAATAAGTTATGATTTTTAATCATTTGGCGCTAATGAAGTTATAATTGCTTTTTCTTAATACAAGCTGGCGCTATTTAATATGGAAAAGTTGTTTATTCAGTCAAATAATTTGCTTAAAGATTCATTCAAATTAGCTTGGAATGTTTATCAAAGTGGTTTTGAGCCAAACTATATTATTGGTGTTTGGAGAGGCGGAGCTCCAATAGGCATAGCGGTTCAAGAATTTTTAAGTTATCTTGGAGTTAAATCAGATCACGTTGCTATAAGAACCTCATACTATTCTGGAATTGACAAAAAAAGAGATATAGTTCAAGTTTACGGCCTTAATTATGTTATTAGACAACTAGAATCAGAAGATAGACTTTTAATTGTAGATGATGTTCATGATACTGGACATTCAATTCAACAAATAATCAGCGACATAAAATCTGCATGTAAAAAAAATACTCCTGAAATAAAAGTTGCTACCCCTTACTTTAAACCGGACAAAAATCTTACAGACAATATTCCAGATTATTATCTTTATGAAACCAATAAATGGCTTGTATTTCCCCATGAGCTGGACGGCCTTTCTGTTGAAGAGATTGAAAAGAATAAGCCTGAATTAAAGGATTTAATTTCAAATATTAAAAATAAAGAATAGTTATCCGCTTATATATAACCTTTTTTTTCTTAATTGGTTTGGATATAATCTGATATGGAAAAATTAAAACATAAAGCGTTAACTTTCGATGACGTCTTACTTCTTCCTCGATACAGTGACTTTCTTCCAAGCGAAGTTGACATTTCGTCAAGCTTAACCGAAAAAATTTCACTTAAAATGCCGTTATTGTCAGCTGCAATGGATACCGTTACTGAGTCAAAAATGGCTATATCACTTGCTGAGGCTGGAGGAATTGGGGTTATACATAAAAATAACTCAATTGAAAAGCAGGCGAGTGAAGTAAAATCAGTAAAAAAATATGAAAGTGGAATTGTTCGTGACCCTGTTACTATTAGCTCAACAAATTCAATTGAAGAGCTCAAAAATCTTACAAATGAACTAAGTATTTCTGGGATGCCTGTAGTAGATAATGGCCAATTAAAAGGTATCGTTACAGGAAGAGATTTCAGATATGCAGAAAATATGGATTCTAACGTTTCAACAATCATGACTCCATTTGAAAAACTTGTCACTGTTGATGAAGGTTTTGCTCAAGAAGATGTTATGCAATTAATGTATAAAAATAGAATCGAGAAAGTTTTGGTTCTAGATGAAAACAAAAATTTGTCAGGACTTGTTACGATGAAAGATATTGAAAAATCTGCACAACATCCTAATGCAACTAAAGATAATTCCGGAAGATTAAGAGTAGCTGCTGCAATAGGTACAGAGGAAAATACTCTTGAGAGAGCTGAAGCACTTTTTGAAGCTGGAGTTGATGTTTTTGTTATTGATAGTGCGCACGGCCACTCAAAAAAAGTTTTACAGACTATAAAAACTATAAAAAATGAATTTAATGATATTGAAATTATTGGAGGTAATATTGCTACAGCTGATGCTGCAAAAGAATTAGTAAAAGCTGGAGTTAATGCAGTTAAAGTTGGTATGGGTCCCGGATCAATTTGCACTACAAGAATTATTGCAGGTATTGGAGTTCCACAAATAACAGCAATTCTTGAAATAAAAGAAGCTCTCAAAAAAAATAATGTAAAAATTATTGCAGATGGCGGTATAAGATTTTCAGGTGACATAGCTAAGGCAATATCTGCAGGAGCTGATTCAGTTATGCTTGGTAGTTTATTTGCTGGTACCGAAGAGGCGCCTGGTAAAGTAGAGCTTTTTCAAGGAAGAAGTTTTAAGACATATAGGGGAATGGGGTCTATTGGTGCAATGACAGAAAGAAATGATGCAAACAGGTATCTTCAAGAAGATATTCAGTCAGATAAATTAGTTCCTGAAGGCATTGAGGGAAGAGTACCTTATAAAGGGTTGGTTATAAATGTAATAAATCAACTTGAGGGTGGGTTAAGACAAAGCATGGGATACGTAGGATGTAAAGACATTAGAGCTATGCAGTTGGAAAGTCAGTTTGTTGAAATAACTAATGCTGGAATGGCTGAAAGCCATGTACATGATGTGATGATAACAAAAGAGGCTCCAAATTATCAAAGAAGCTAATAATTGATGAGCAACCTATCTGTTAATAAAAAAAAGATTGATACTATTTTAGTTCTAGATTTTGGGTCTCAGTACACTCAATTAATTGCAAGACGTGTCAGAGAACTTGATGTTTATTCAGAAATCCTTCCCTGGGACATTAACGAAGAAAAAATAATTAAACTTAATCCTAAGGGAGTTATTCTCTCTGGAGGCCCTAACTCAGTTACAAATAGCTTTACTCCAAGGGTGCCACAAGTAATTTTTGATTTAAATGTTCCACTTCTTGGAATTTGCTATGGAATGCAAACTTTGGCAGAGCAAATGGGAGGCCATGTTGTATCTACGGATAAAAAAGAGTTTGGGCATGCTGAGCTTGAAATAGTTACAGATTCACCATTATTTAAAAATTTAAATAAAAAAGTTAACGTATGGATGAGTCATGGTGATCAAGTTCAAGATTTACCTGATAAATTTGAATTAACAGCATCAACTTCCACCGCACCAATAGCAGCAATGCAGCATAAAAACTTACCAATTTATGCACTTCAATTTCATCCAGAGGTTACACATACTGAAGATGGATTATTAATTCTTAAGAATTTTATTTTCAATGTCTGTAACGCAAATGATGATTGGAAAATGGATGACTTAATTTCTTCTAGAGTTGAAGAGATAAAACACAAAGTAAGCAAGTACAAGGTTCTACTAGGACTTTCTGGCGGAGTTGATTCCTCGGTGACTGCTGTATTATTAAATAAAGCGATTGGAAAGAATTTAACATGTGTTTTTGTTGATAATGGACTATTAAGAAAAGGTGAAAGTGAACAAGTTATGCAAACTTTTAAAGAAAATATGAAGCTAAATGTTATTAAATCTAATAGCCAAGATTTATTTTTAAGACATCTTGAAAATATTGATGATCCTGAGCAAAAAAGAAAAATTATAGGAAGAACTTTTATAGACGTTTTTGATTCAGAAGCAATAAAATTGAAAGACATAAAGTTTTTAGCTCAAGGAACTATTTATCCAGATGTAATAGAATCATCAGGCTCTGAATCAAATGAAGCAAGAGTTATTAAATCTCATCATAATGTCGGCGGACTTCCTGAAGAAATGGAGCTGGATCTAATCGAACCCTTAAGAGATCTTTTTAAAGATGAAGTAAGACGAATGGGAATTGAACTAGGAATTCCAAAAGAAATGTTAGACAGACATCCTTTTCCCGGACCAGGATTGGGAGTAAGAATTATTGGTGAGGTTACAAAAGAAAAGACATTAATCTTACAAGAAGCAGATAACATTTTTATTGAGGAGCTTATTAATGCAGGACTATATGAAAAAGTTAGTCAAGCATTTGCTGTCTTATTGCCCGTAAAATCTGTTGGTGTAGTTGGAGACGAAAGAAGATATGCAGAAGTAATTGCTTTAAGAGCAGTTGAAACAGTAGATTTTATGACAGCGAGGTGGGCTCACCTTCCATATGATTTCTTAGAACGTGTATCAAATCGAATTGTCAATGAAATAGAGGAAGTCAGTAGAGTTGTTTATGATATTTCAAGCAAACCTCCTGCAACTATTGAGTGGGAGTGATATTGAATAAAGAAGACTTAAGATCCATATTAAGAAATATCTCTTCTATTGCACTAATTGGAGCAAGTCCTAAACCTGAAAGAGACAGCTATAAAGTTATGAAATTCCTTATTAAATATGGCTTTAGAGTTTTTCCAGTTAATCCAAATTATTCAAATAATGAAATTCTGGGAGAAAAGTGTTTTTCAAATTTAAAAGAAATTAGTCAAAAAATTGATATGGTAGATATTTTTCGTGGAAAAGAATTCGTTTATGAAATAACTCAAGATGCTATAAAAGCAGGCGTTAAAGTGATTTGGACTCAAGAGGGTATAATTGATGAAAAATCAGCATGTCTAGCAAAAAATGAAGGTGTTAACTTTATTATGAATGAATGCCCTAAAAAAGTTCTTGAGAATTAAATTGGACTATTAAACACATATAGCATTTAATTAAATTATGAAAGATAATCCTCAGAACATCCTCTTAACAGAATCTGACAATAATGGCATTCTTCGCCTTACCCTAAATGATCCAGATAATAAGAATGCTTTATCTGAATTAATGATACAAAAACTCACAACAGCTATCTCGGAAGCATCTATAAATAATTCTTTAAAGGTAATAGTAATTGCATCAACTGGTGATGTTTTTTGTTCCGGACATAATTTAAAAGAAATAAATGAAGCTAGGGATGCAGATGATAATGGAGAATCATATTATTTAGAATTGTTTAAAAAATGCTCCTTTTTAATGCAAACAATTGTAGATTGTTCAAGCCCGGTCATCGCAGAAGTAGACGGAATTGCAACTGCAGCTGGTTGTCAACTTGTTGCAAGCTGTGATCTGGCCATTGCTTCGGATATATCAAAGTTTGCTACACCCGGGGTAAACATAGGACTTTTTTGCTCTACACCTATGGTAGCTCTATCAAGAAATATAAATAAAAAAGATGCTATGAAAATGCTTTTAACTGGAGATCTGATAAATGCAGAGGAAGCTAAAAGAATTTCATTAGTTAATGACTGTCTTCCAAAGGAGAGATTAACTGAATCGGTTATGCAGTTAGCTAAAAAAATTTCAAAGAAATCCCAAGTTACACTAAAAACTGGTAAAAAAGCATTCTATAAACAATATGAAATGACTCTAGCTGACGCATATGATTACACATCTAAAATAATGACAGAAAACACGCTAAGAGCTGATGCAAAAGAGGGCATTAATGCCTTTATTCAAAAAAGAGATCCAAGTTGGGGGGATAACCAATGAGCAAAGATCCATTAGAACTTAAGCAATATATAAGAACAGTAGATAATTTCCCAATTGATGGCATTGAGTTTAAAGATATTACAAGCCTTATAGAAACACCAAAAGCTTTTTCTAAAACATGTGACGAGCTTACAAGAATTTCAAAAGAGTTTGGTGCGGACTTGGTAGCAAGTATTGAAAGTAGAGGATTTATTTTTGCAGGAACGATTGCTAGAGATTTGCATCTTCCTTTTATTTTGGCTAGGAAGCCTGGCAAGCTTCCCAATGAAACCTATCAAAAAAGTTTTGATCTTGAATATGGCAGTACATCTATAGAAATTCAAAAAAATACTGAAGTAGGACCTAATGATAAAATTGTTATTGTTGACGATTTGGTTGCAACAGGAGGAACTGCGATAGCATGCGCCGAATTATTTACTGACAATTTTGCTGTTAAAAATTCAAATATTTTAATATTAGGAATTATCGATTTAACGTTATTGGGTGGCAGTAAATTAATTATGGAAAGAAATTTTAAAATTGAAACTTTAGTAGACTATTAATTCCTCTTAGTCATATATCGCCAGATATTTATAGCAGACTGGAATCTTAAAAAGGGTTTTGTAAATCTGTAAACTTTTCCAGGAATTATTTCAATTTTACCATTTCTTGAAGCTTTTTCTGTTTCTTCTACAACTTGATGTGCATTAACCCACATCCATTTTGGAACTTTTTTTTCTAGGTGCTCCAACCCAGCTCTTTTATGGGCATTAGTTTTTACGTATCCAGGCATACTTATTGTTACTGAAATATTTTTGTTTTTAAGTTCGGATGCAATTGAACGTCCATAAGAGTGTATTCCAGATTTTATGCTGGAATATATTGAGGACTTTGGCATTGCCGAAATAGCACCTATACTGGAGATTATTACTATTCTTCCTCCGCCATTATTGATCATTCTTGGGACAAAACCCTCTATTAAATCTATTACGCCACCACACATTAAATAGTAAGCATCATTTTTTTCTTTTTTATTTAACTTGCCAATAGCTCCGTTAATTGCAATGCCGGCATTTGCTACAATTAAATCAGGAGTATTTAAGTTATTGGTTATGAGATCTATAGATTCACTCTTACTTAAATCAGCAGAATGAAAAGTAGCTTTTTTATACTTAAGATATTTTTTAGAATTTTCTAATCTTTTTTCATTTTTAGATACAAGATCTAAATACCACCCTTCATTTTTTAGATACTCTGCATATGAAAAACCTATCCCAGTTGATGCTCCAGTTATTAAAGCTCTTAAACTCATAATTTATCTTATATTACATATATCTTTTTATTCAATATCATTAAAGCTTATCTTGAAATATCTTTCTTTGATATCATTTAACTATGAATAATCAATATGGAAGATTAATGCTAGATATTAGCGGAACAATCTTATCAGATGATGATAAAGCATTAATAAGGAATAAACATGTTGGCGGTTTAATATTCTTTTCAAGAAACTTTGAATCTTTTTGTCAAATTAAAGATCTCGTTGCTGAGATAAGAAATATTAAAGAAAATATTATTATTGCAGTCGATCAAGAGGGAGGAAGAGTTCAAAGGTTCAACAAGAATTTTACAAACATACCCTCTATGCAAAAAGTAACGAAATTTGCAAATTCAAAAAATGACATAAATTTTTTAAAGGATGTTGGCTGGCTGATCTCAAGCGAATTGATTGCGGCTGGTATCGATATAAATTTTGCACCAGTTTTAGATATTGATGAAAAAACCTCAAGCATTATTGGAGATAGAGCTTTTGCAAATAATGTCTCAGATGCGATTTCTGCCGCGTCTAATTTTATTGATGGAATGCATGAAGCTGGAATGAAATCTACTGGAAAACATTTTCCTGGACATGGTGGAATATACGAAGATAGTCATGACGAACTTGCAGAAGATAAAAGAAATTTAGAAGAATTACTGATTAAAGATATAAGGCCATATATTGAACTATCCAACAAATTAGATGCAGTCATGTGTGCCCATGTTCTTTTTTCAAACATTGATGAAGAAATACCAAGCTATTCTAAATATTGGCTAAAAAATATTTTAAAGGGAGAAATTAAATATGATGGTTTAATTTTTAGTGATGATTTGAGTATGTTGGGAGCTGGTAATTTCACTATGTCAAATAAGGCAATTAAGTGTTTAGAGGCTGGATGCGATATGATTTTAGTATGCAATAACAGAAAAGAGGCAATCAATGCATTAGAAGTATTTGAGAAGAAGGATATAGATCTCTCAATAAAGCCTCATCAAATGAGGAACACTTCAAACATTGATTGGGATGATTTGTGTAAAAGTGAGAGAAGAGAGAAGATTAAAGATAAGTTACAAACAATAGGAGAGTAAAATGAGAAGAATAATTACAGGACATAATAAAGAGGGTAGATCTGTTATTACCATGGATGGGCCTCCAGCGAGATCTATTGGAGAAGATGTAGGCGGCCTTTTTGAGATATGGAATACTGACGGAAGTGACATTATTTCTACAGATTTTATTGATAGAGCTGATGAAGAAATTATTTTATCTCCTCCTAATGGAGGAACCAAATTTAGATACTTTCAAATTAACCCATTACCAGAAGGCGTTCCTGATGAAATGATGCAGGAGATAGCAGCGGATGCTTTTGAAAAAATAGGTGCAGCGCACCATAGAATTGATACTTCAAAGCATCCCGCAATGCATAAAACAGAAACTATTGATTACATTATTTTATTAAAGGGTGATGTAACACTCATATTGGATGAGGAAGAAGTAAACATAAAACCTTTTGATGTTGTTGTTCAAAGAGGAACAAATCATGCTTGGGTTAATAATGGAGATGAACCAGCATTATTAATTGCAGTTTTAATTGATAGCAATATTAAATAGTTTTTAAAAACCAGCTTGACCGTTTTCAATTATGTCATAATAACTCTTATCAAGAAGAGAATATCTATTTTCACCTGGCTTCTTAACAAAGATTTGATCACCTTTAACTTTATTTAAGTGGTAAGCCTCATCTCTTAAGTTATTCTTTTTTAATTTAAATGTTCCAGTCGTTTCAAGTTCATCAATAATCCTTACAAAGACTGGTTGCGCATAGCTTGGAAGTTTTTCATCTACAAATTCGGAGAATTTGTCCCAGTCAAAATTAATTAGATTACAATTGAATGCAACCATGCCAGCTCTTCCTTCGCTTTGAGGTACTTTAACCCCATAGACATTTGCCATATTTACCTGATCGAATGCATTGAGAATTTCAGCAACCTCATTTGTTGAAACATTTTCAGATTTCCATCTAAAAGTATCTCCAACTCTGTCGACAAATTGATAATGCTGTCTTCCCAAAGCAAAACCAACATCCATTGTTTTTAAAAGGTCTCCAGTATCAAACCATCTGTCACCTTCTTCGATAACATCTCGTATTATTTTTTTTTCACTTGCCTGCGCATCGGTATATCCATTATAGATTGCATTTGGACCAATTTTCATAAGAGCTAAACCAGGAGAATGATCTTTAATTTCAATATATTTTCCATTTTGATCAACTATTAATTTGTCTTCGGCCACATCATAAGCGAATAGTTTTATTTCTGTATTTGTCATACCTATTGTTTGATCTTTGTTTAAAAGATTCATAAACATGCCATTAGCTTCACTAGCACCATATATTTCACATATTCGCTCAACTTTAAATCTATTCCTAAAAGTATCCCAAAGATCTGGTCTAAGACCATTACCAACCATTTTTGATATTGGATTATTTATTTCATCTTCAGAGGAATCTTGAAAACTTAGGTATCTACATAGTTCACCTACGTAAACGAAGGCAGTTGTTTTAAATTTTTGAACTTCACTCCAAAATGAAGAAGCAGAAAATTTTCGTTTTATGAATGTTGATGCACCTACTTGAATACATGCACATAGACCAAGAATTAGACCTGTCGAATGATACAGAGGAAGACAATTGTACATGCAGTCGTCACTATTTAATCTATATCCTGCTTTAGTGATATTATAAGATCCTGCTACCACTTTTACATTTGGAAATAATGCTGCTTTTGGCACTCCAGTTGTTCCAGATGTGTATATATAAAAAGCAGTATCACCTGCTACAACTTTGTTGGTCTCTTCAAGATTTGACCCTTTAGATTGATCAAGATTTTCATTTATATTTGATGCCCATTCAGGACACTTATTTGAATTATTGTCTTCAACCCATAATAGGTCAGTTGATTTAGTTATATTAATTTCTGTTAGAACGTCTTCTAAAGAATTAGATAATTCATCACCAAATATACATTTTTTTGAATCAGATGTATTAATACAATGAACAAGGGGACTTCCAGTAAGACTTGTATTAATTAAAGCAACGATAGCTCCTAATTTATTTAAAGCTAATAGAGAAATTACAAAATTTGGCCTATTCTCCATGAATAGAACTACTTTATCTCCATGTTCAATACCTTCATTTGAAAGTTTATTTGCGAGCATATTTGCTGCTTTATTTGTTTCTGCATATGTCCATACTTCGTCTTCAAAGTATAAAAAATTTTTTTCTCCATGGATTTGAACTGTTTCTTGAAAGGTATGAGCCAGTGAGGCATTTTCATCTAATTCAGGCCACTTATACCTAAGTAAAGGAATAATATATCTTAGCTCCCCAATAACTCTAAAAAATTCGCTTATTTTTTTAAACATTTAATTAATATATATATTTATTAATATTATAATGCTTAATCTTTTATGTAGGAATTAATATGAGTAACTCAAATCAATACGACTTTGTAATTTTTGGAGCAACTGGCTTTACTGGAAAGCTTGTTGTCGAGTATGCAATTAATAAATATGGTTGTAATGA
>MDTC01128631.1_pt1 | contig 12078 bp, 10 predicted proteins | sample 811181 | NCBI WGS metagenome assembly MDTC01 (sample SAMN05326644, study PRJNA326480) | marine metagenome | isolation source: seawater | place: Pacific Ocean: North | collected 2011
AGCCAAGGCATTGCTGGCGACACGATTTAAGGGTCCAGTTGGTTTGTCGGTAAGAAGTTTGATGGTTGCACCAGGATTTAAAGTATCAATGACCTGTTGGGCACAGTCCTTTACTTTGATTCGTTCCATTGTTCCAAGATTGATTGATGTCCCATCATGAATCTTTTCAGCTGCGGCAATGGTCCCAGACACAATATCATCGACATAGGTCCAATTGCGTATCTGTTCGCCATCTCCCCATACCTCAAAAGGATCAAGTTTCAGGTATCCTCTAGCGATCATTGCCATAACAGCATGGTTTTCTGTGCATCTAGGTCCGTAAACGGTGAAGTACCTACAGGAGGCGGTTTGCATACCATGTTGATGGTGGTATGCCTTGAGAGTCAATTCTGCCATCAGTTTAGCCCAACCATACAAATCATCGGCTTCATAGGGTGGAGTTACCATGTCTTCGTAAAGAAACACTTCTTTTGTTACATCCATCTGGGCAGAGGTTGGATAGACGCATCCGGATGATGCAAAAACTATTTTTTCAGCACCATTTTGATGGGCATGCCTAAAAACCTGACCGTCGAGAATCATGTTGGTGGAGCACTCTACCTGATGAGAATCGATATAGCCACGACCACCGTGATCGGCCGCTAAATGGAAGACAACTTCCATGCCTTTGGTTGCCTGATCGCAAAATTCAGAATCGAGCAGGTCGCCTTCGACTAGTTCGCAGTTGATGTTTTCAAGATGCTTTCTCTCGCCACTTGAGAAATTTTCCGCAACCCGAACGATCGCTCCATTTCCAATTAATTTTTCAGTAAGGTGAGAACCAATGAAGGAAGCTCCACCAGTAACTAGGACTTTTTTGTTATTCCAATTCATAATTATTAAAGATCATTTCGGTTTAATCGCTTCGAGAAAAAGAGAGTCTGGCTTTCTTGCATCTCCGGTATTCGTAGTATCCAATTGAAATTCCTCCCACTTGGGTATCAAGCTGGAAACATGCGATTGTAAAGTACACTTAAAGAAGCCAACTTTTTTCAAAAGTTCGCTCAATGAAATCCGATCATACATATGCTTGTGCAATTCGCCGCAATTTTGAAACCGACCTGAACAAAGAGCATCATAATCGTTGTCGCTTAGGATAATTTTTATAAGTTTTTCCTTTAAAAAAAGAGGGTCAGTCCAATTTCTTATCTTTTGTTTCAGGCTTAAGTGCCAAGGTAATGGTTTATAATTTAAAGCAGAATCCTGACTAGCATGATTTGTTTCAAAATTAGAGATGATACCTTTGCCACATCTTTTCACTAAAAATTCTTTGTTTTCAGGACTAGATTTAAGAAACTTTATCATTAATCCTCCTGAGGTTTGTCTGGTCATTTGATCAAACAATTCCAGCCTCATCCAATGAGCATTCAATTTAGAAAATTCTCTGTTTTGATCGACATCTTCAAGCGCATGCAGGTAGTCCCGGCAAATTCTTTCCAAGTCAGGCAGGGCAATTCTTACAATACCTCCAGGTTTTAATATGCGTAGGCATTCTTTTGTAAGTAATTCTCCCTGTTCCTCATTTAAGTGCTCGAGAAGATGGGAATGATAAACATAGTCGACTGAATTAGATGAGGCAGGAATGCCGAGGTTGGCATCCCAAGGTTCTACACCTTCCACATAGGGGTTGATGTCTAGATTCCTCCATTCAGGATGTACACAGGCACCACAACCTAGGTTGATTCCATGAAATTGATCTTCATTCTTCAAAATATTAGGAATTAACAGGAGTTATTTGGTTGAGGATAGCCTTGGCTAGCAGAGTATGGCCTTTGGCATTTAAATGAATCCCATCAGCCGTTAAAAACTTTTCTGCAAAATTAAATTCTTGGGGCCAAAACAATTTAATATCCAAGGGTATTTCCAGCTCATTATCTTGGTACAAGATGGGATGAATAGGGAGAAAGAATACTCTGGAATTAGGAAACCTATTGGATATTGCAGAAAGTAGCTTTTGTTGAACCTCTACAGTCTGAGTAGCGGTGGAGCCGCCCAGTAAATCATTAATTCCTGCCTGCACTACAACCGTGTCAGGAATTGGGTCAATTGATTGCGAATTAAATAGTTTGATGATTTCTTCTGAAGTAGCCCCTTTTTGACAGACAATGTGAGGATCGATAGCTAATACCGACTCAAGTTTAGTAATGAATCCACGGGGTCTGGCACCCTCGCATGTGATGGAGTCACCAAGGAATAGCAATTTGCTTTCTTTCAAACTTCCTCCTTTATTTGGAATGATATGAATACTGAAGGAGTCCCACCTGAGATGAAGGAAAGTTGCAATTATAAATGCTGAAATGATTCCAGAGAAATAGAAAAACTTCCGCATCACTATATTAACACAAATAAGACCGATCAAAGAGGAGCAAGCGATTGGTGAAAGTACTGCCCAAAATGGATATTTAGCGGCAGAAATTAGTAACGTATCCCACATTTATAAGATAGAAATGGAAGTGCTTTGAGGACAAGTTTTCGGTATTGCTTAAGGGGGAACTCAAAGAGAAGGGCAAATAGACAACAACTTCCGAAAACCAGTAAAGTTCCCTGAAGGTGGCTAAAGCCTTTAAGGTGACCTGAAGCTAAAAGTGCACCCCCTATCGCCATCAAAGGGAAGTGGATGGCATACAAAGAAAAGGAGCATTTGGAACAGTTACGAATGAAAGAAAAAATCCAACCCGATGGCTTTGCATCCAAGGTAAACCAACGGGATGCGGAAATGAGAAACACTCCAATTAAGACAGCTAGAGAGTAGTCATCCAAAAACTTTGCGGAGTAAAATAGAGGCGCAATGCCAAGCCCAGGGAAATCATTGGGTGACCAAGAAGACCAGCGTGGGCCAAGAATAGAATAAAGAGAGAAACCACATATGAGCAAAAGCACCAAGGAAACCACGGAATTCAACCTAAATTTTTTGCATCCCAAGTAAGAAAGATAGCCCATCAGCCAGCATGGAAAAAGGATAAGAATCTTGGGGCCAGCAATGATACAAAAGGTCAATCCAGCCAGGACTTTACTTTTCAATGTGGGAAGAAGAGCAATAGTGCCGAAAATCATATAATAAAAGAACTCGTAGGATAGAGACCAAAAAGGACCATTGGTTCCAGGCCGAATGCTCAGAAACCAACTTTCATGAAGGAACAGTCCGGAGAGTAAAACCTTAAGTTCAAGATGCTCTGCCGAGAATATACTTACATAAGTTTGTGGATGAATCGATCTACCGAAATAATCGAGTACAAGTCCAAGAGCGAGAGCAGGAATCACCACACTCCAGAGGCGAATCAATCGGTCAAACAAGTATTGACCAAAATGATATTCCTTTTTCCGGTCGACTGACCAAGTAATCACAAAGCCCGAGAGTACGAAGAAAATAACCACATAATCCTGTCCATTCTGGGGGCCAAATCCAGCGACATGCCCGCAAAAAAACCAATAAAAATTGGTATGTCCGAGAAAAACTGCAATCGCCGCAAATAATCGTAAAAAATCCAGTAAAACACTCAAGTGGAAGCAATTTCTCTGGAGAGTAAAAATCTTGCCAAGATGGAAATGGTGATGGATGTAAAAATCTTCCCGGTAGTAATCAGTTCTTTGATTTCCTCAAAAGTGAAAGAACTGACAGATTCCACTTCATGATCGTGCTGATTCCTTTGTTCAAATTCATCTACACCAACATCGATCGAAAAAATGGAAGGAAACATAGGCAATCGATTTTGGGATATGATCAGGGTAGTTTCCTCTTTTAAACGTGAAATATCGAAGATCGAAATCCCAGTTTCTTCACGCAATTCTCGAAGGGCACCTTCTTCTTCAGACTCTCCACCCTTGATTCCACCCGCAGGAAGTTCCCAGGTTGCCCCTCCCAAAATATGCCTTTTAACCTTGGGCATAATGATGTAATGATCTTCAAGAATAGGAAGCACAATGACCTGTTTTTTATGATACTCGACCACATGGAAATCATCTTTTTCTAGTAGGGAAAATCGTTTGTTTTTAAAAACAGGTTTGGCCGATTTTGCCCAAATTGTATAAAACTTTTCTGATTCCGTTATTGTTTTTAAGTCCTTGTTAATTGCCAGAATCTTGAAAACTTAGACGCCGGTTTGCTAGAGCTTGTAATTTAGCAATCGCAGTCTGTGATGAGTCTACATTGGCTAGGGCAAGAGCAAGCATGGTCCCACCCACATTTCGTCGGCCTTCAAGGGCCGATTTCACCCTTCCATCAAAACTGTAACCTTCCCTAGGAAAGAGGTTGAGTTGATCAGAGGCCAGTTTGTGTGGCCAGAAGCACCTAAAAACAAACAGTTTACGAAAATCTCTGGAGAACTCATAGGCTTCAAAAAGGACTTCCCTATCCTCGATTATAATTGGAACAAGAATAGGCTCTTGTCCGGGGCCAGGGTTTATTTGAGTGAGCCCAGTTAAGGGTAAGCAGGATTCTGGGGAGTGGGTCGAGAGCACCGCAGTGCAAGCACCACCAGAATCCCAACGAGCCTCAAAAGCTTGCCAATATTCGGCATTTGGATTGATGACAAGTTGTCCAAAATTGTTGAACAAAGTGCGAAAGCGGTCCTGCCACTGGGTTGAGCTAGCTTCTTCATAGTGTAGCTGAGCTGCAACTTGGCGTGAAATATCCTGCTGGGAAGCTAAAATGGTGGGGTCTTCCAAATTAATTTCCAATCTTGGTAAAGTAGCCAAGCCACTTTCGGTATTTCTGTAGTGAACTTCCGTTAAACAGGCGCCTCCACTGATCAATAATATGGTAAGGGTGCTGAATATTGGATTGGGGGAACTTTGTAAATTAAGCCAACGATTGGGCTCATTGGACAAAGTGCTGAGGAACATTCCCCCTTTTGCCATTCGGGCGAGCAAAAGGATAGTAATAAAAATGAGCCCGGTTTCAATCCATCCGGCAAGATCATGAATCGAAGGAGCAGACCATTCAGCAATAGTGAAAAGAGGTTCATCTAAATAATGCCCTTTGCCTTTCACTTTTAAAAAAGATAGAGAGAAGGCTCGACCCAAGTTGAAGGCAAGGGCGACAAGGGTACCTCCAAGGGCGAGTACGATTCGGTTGATCCAGCCAAACCTGTAGTAGGCTCCAAGAAAGAGAGTGACGACAAGGGAGGCTTGCAACCCGTTAATCCCACTACATGCCTGATCGACTCCAATTTTCCCAAATACACCGACATCAATTACGGTGCCTTCAAGCCGAGCTTCGTGCTCCATCAAAAGCAGGATGTCTACGATGATTGATGATACTCTTTCCTGTAACCACTGGGTGAGCTCAAGGTCTCGCTTGAGAGGCCAGGGAATAGCGACCAAGAAGAAGAGTAGAGGAAAAAGAAGATGTTTAATTCGTCGCCATCCTCCATCGTCGTACCAGTGCACTAGGCTCAATAAAAAAACAATACCAAATAGGGCAAAGTTGATAAGCCTCCAATCAGAATTGGAACTTCGTACTAGCCAGATGGGAACAAAGGCGAGAATAAGGGGTAAGCCTAGTAATAACCAAAGTTTACCTTGTAGGGGAGAACGACTTTGAGGCGATTCCAGATTATTTTCCTTGGGATAAATTTTGAGCAACAAAAACAGGCATAGTAGAGGGACTAAATATCCATGAGCATACTGTTCATTCGTCTCCCAAGTAAAAGAAAGTTGATAAAGTAACAGACTCCAAGGAAGTACAAGGGCAAAGGCACCAAGACAAGTTCTCCACTTCGGTGCTGGTTCGGCTAAAGCAGATTCAGTAGATGGTGGTTTAGATGCTGTGGATTCTGTACTCATTTAAAAATTAAAACTGATCAGGAAAGAGTGCTTGCAGACTTTCTTTTTCTGCCCGATCCATTTTGGCAAAATTCACTCCCTTGCTTAAAACTAACGCTTTTTCGGAATCTTTGTTTAATCGGTAAATCTGAGAGGCTAGAAACGACCATGCCCCACGGGTGCTTGCCCAGTTGCGCCAATCTGCAGGATGACCTAGGGCGACAAGGGCTTGGTCTGGTTCCTGGTTGCGTAAGTGTCCAAGAGCGAGGGTGATTCGTGCTTGTGGAAGATTGGTACGTAGGCTGAGAGATTTTGCCTCTTTGATTAAATCGTTGAGGGCGTTTGAGGGAGAGGGAAGTTGAGGGTTAAGAAGCTTTAAATAGGTTGAAGAAATTTTCAAAGTAGCGTCTTCCGGGCTGATTTTAGCCAGTTTATCCAACCATATTTCTAGCTCAGTAAGATCGGCTGAACCAGCCCGATGTTCGAGTAATTTGTTAAGGGCAAAGCGGGCATGGATGGATTGGGCGGTCAATTTTTCCAGAACATGGCAAAGTCCTCTGATATCCTTGGAGGCTTCGAGGTAAAGGCAAACGGAACGGACTTCGCGCGGATCGTCGCCCAGAATAGGGATGAGGCGGTCGAGAACTTCGAGTGAGTCGGCATATTTTTTTTGCATAGCGAACGCACGTGCTTCCACAACCATTCGCCAAAGGGTAGGGATAAGGGGGGCGTTTGCGACTTCGGTATGAATGCGATCAAGGTTACCCACCTGGGCAAGGGCGTTCATGCGGAGCTTGAAAAGATCTTCATCCACCCGAGCTTTGGAAGATGGTATGTATTCAATTATCTCAGGGAATTCTCCCAAACGGGCGAGCCAACGCGAAAATATCAGCAGTTCTTTTCGGTTGTCCATGTCAAAGAGGGCAGAGCATTGGAGTATAATGTTTTCCTTTCTTACTGGGTCATTGGAGGAAGCATATTGCAACGCATGAATACGCAGGTAGTCAATCGGCTGAGCATCGGGATTGGATCGTAGTAGTTCGATACAACGGTCGAGGCTTTTGGGGGATAAGGGGTTGAGCAGATGAAGCAGGGTCATGTGACGAATTGCATCCACCCCGGTTTGGTTTCGCTGGGCACTTAGTGAAGCCAATGATCGTCCAATTTCTTGAAGTTTTGAATTATCCTGCAGATGAACTGTTAGCCGGCTAAGTAAAAAAACGCCTTCGGGATAAAGTGGATATTCATCCAGCAAACGGATAAGCCTTTCTCTTGCTTGTTTCGCCTTTCCGGTTTCCGCGAGTAATTCGCAAAAGATAAGAATATTGTCGGGATCAGCTGACCAAACGGGGTTTTGCATTAAACGATTAATTTCCCGGTAGGAGACTTCGCCAGCAACTTTCCTATCTTGCAAAGATAAATCATCATCTTTGAGAGTCAGTAGGCTCCTATCGAGCAGTTCGGATTGTTTTTCTAAGTCATCCACATTTTGCAGAGCAACTGACCATTTGAGAAGGGCTTGCGCAGGATCGGTACGGAATTGCAGACGAACATAATTGTAGAGAGTTTCCTGATCGCCGGGATTGAGCAGATAGGCAATCCGACCCCGCCTGACTCCTTCATCGAGTAACCCTCCCGCATTATCTATCGTTTCATCCAAGTAGATTTTTGACTGTTGAAAAAGCTTGGCAGATTTCCAATTACGAATTTTAGGGAGATACAAATCAACTGTGAAGAAAGCACCACCAAAAAGGAGTAAGCAAAAAAGACTAAAGATGTAACTTAAATGAAGTCCGAACATGGATTACCGAGGATGAATTTTCGTCAGAAAATGATAGATGAACATGCTACCGCCCTTGGCCGCTTGCTTGGTGCAAAGCCAATCGGAATGAGTAACTGATATGGAATCTGGCAAAATTACCCTGCGCCAATGGGATGGGCACTGGGAAAGTCTACTTCTTGCTCGTCAATTTCCACTTCCGTGGGACGACCAAGAATTTCGAAAAGTACTCTTACACGCTCCCGGGCGGGAATGAGTTGGGTCACTACTCCTTGGTCTCCTTTAAAGAGACCGGAAATTACTTTAATGTTGTCTCCTACTTTGTGGGGTTGGTCAGGTATGTCGACGATGCCATCAGGGGAAAGCAGTCGAAGCTCGATCATTATCTGTGGGGATACATGAACAGGCACGCCTTTACATCTTACAATGTAGGCTACTCCACGAGCATAGTGTACATTTCTTAGGTGTTCAACTGGGTCGAAACGGGCGAAGAAATAACCGGGAAATAAGGGCTTGAGCGGTCCAGGTTTTGCCTTTCGGGCACGCTGCGTGCGTGGCAGAAAGACTTCGACCTGATCGAGGGTGGAGAGGGTGGCAGATGCCACCATTTCCTGCCTAGGCTTGGCTCGTATGCAATACCAGCCAATCGACCAATCTTTAATTTGTTGTTCGTCTGGATGCATCTTAAAATTTTAACAAGCCAGCCAATGCGGGTAATAATCGACCACCCGCTCTAGTTAAACGCTTTAATTTTTCAATACGTATTTTATAAAATTCTTCCGATTCTTCACTTTCGACGGGAAGAGCATTTTCCATCCTTTCGATTCTCTCCTTGGCACTTTCCATGTGAGGCATGATTTCTTCTTTGATGAAGTTAGCGAAGAGTCGACGAAATTCGGTTTCGGCCAGGTAGTGATCCCTCCTGTCTCCTGGGACATAGCTGGTACGCACTGCTTTTAGCGAGCGTAGAGTTTTAAGACCTTGACTGGCAGAGCCAAGGCTTATGCCCAAACGGCTAACAATTTTGTCCATGGGGAGCGGGGAGGGTGAGAAATAGAGCAATCCATAAATCTCTCCGACTGATCTGGGCATGCCAAGCATGCCCATCATGCGAACAAAAAAATCAATCGACTCAATCTCCAAGTCTTGGTTAATGACTTGTTCTGGCTGATTGCCTGTTATGGGCGTGGAAGGCATTGACTTCAAAGTTTTCAAAAAAAAATGAAATATGCAAGGGATTAAAGAAAATATTTTTCTTACCGATTGTATAGGTATGTCGACACCACCGCAGTTGTTTAACTTGCATAAACTCAGGTATTAGTTCATTTTTATTTTATGCCTAATCCAAGAGACCAAGGTCATGCCTTACTGCATAGGATATGCTTGTTATCTATTATTTTTGTCTGGTTTTGGGCTTCTTTGGATATATGGGAAAGTTTGGAATTATCGTTGATTACCCTTCCTTGGAATTATGCTTTGGTGGCGATGGCTGGTTTGCTGGTTGCAACCTTTGGAAGCTTGCAAAATTATGGTACCTTTTACATCAAGAATGGCTGGCAGCGGGTTAGGGAATCATTTACTAAGGCAAACTTTCAATCTGCCCTAATTGCGTTTTTTGTTTTTGCATCCTATTTTGCGACTAAAGACAACGAAACCAGTCGATTGTTTTTGGGCTTTTATATTGTGGTTTGCTGGCCTCTTTTACTAGGTGCAAATTTTGCACTTCCTGGAATCTTTAAGCGGGTGATTGGGTTTCGTGGAATGAACCGGGAAAGTTTGCTTATTGGTAACCCACACTCGGTTATTGATTTAAACCAGTGGATGAAGCAACAGTCTGCCAATGGATTTTCTTTTTGCGGAGTATTTTCTACATCCCGGAGAAAGTCTGAATATGTACCTGGTTTGCCGGATTTAGGTTATTTTGATGACTTGGAAAATTACCTTAAGGAAAACAGGGTACATCAGTTAGTTGTCTTACCCGATCGATTGATGGATGACTGGGTAAGTAGGGTTGCAGAATTGGCCACTCAATACGGTTGCCGTGTATTAATTTATAATAATTTATCCGGGCTCTTCGATGCCCGCTTAGTCTTTATGGAAGAATCGGGCAGACAATTTTTCACATTGCTCAATGAGCCCTTGGAGAGTCCCTTTAATCAAATGGTCAAAAGATGCTTTGATCTATTCCTGAGTATACCGGCAATTTTAATCCTTCTTCCTCCCAGTATAATATTGGTTAAATGCTTCCAATCCGTCCAGTCACCTGGTCCAGTCTTTTTCAAGCAAGAGAGAGTGGGCTTGGCTGGTAGAAGGTTTGTTATCTGGAAATTTCGTTCCATGATACATGCTCAAAATGGGGAAAGAGATGAGGCAGTGCAAGCACACGCAGGAGATGACCGCATTTTTGCATTTGGCGGGTTTATGAGAAGGTTCAGTATCGATGAATTGCCCCAATTTATCAATGTACTCAAGGGCGATATGAGTTTGGTTGGACCAAGACCATACTTGGCGGTGCATGATTATTTATTTGAACGGAATTTTAAGGCATACCGGGTACGGCAATTTGTAAAACCAGGAGTGACCGGTCCTGCCCAGTGTCGTGGTTTACGGGGAGAGTTCACTGACCCGGATTTGGTAAGTAAACGAATTGAGATGGATTTTAACTATGTGGGAAACTGGTCGATCTGGCTGGATATTGAAATTGTGGTTCGTACCATTGGTCAGGTAATTTTTCCGCCAAAGTCCGCATACTAGTCCGAGCATACGGACGGATAGCATTGGTAAATCCGTAAACCAAGTCATCATCATTGTTCTATGCATTTTCAAAAGACTAATGTCTTGGGTATTTCATTTTACAATGGCGAATTAAAGGATGCATGTTTGTATGCACGATTGGGTGGTTTGATCACAGCACCTTCGGGACCAGGTCTGGCCCAAGACCTACGAAAATGTCCGGTTTATCGAAAAGCTTTGCAAGAATCTGATATGGTATTGGCAGATAGCGGATTGCTCTGTCTCTGGCAGAAATGGATCAGGAAAGATCCAATTATTCGAATATCAGGGCTCATTTTTCTCAAAGCAATCATCGACCAAATAAACTGGGAGAAAGAGAAGGTTCTTTGGGTGATGCCTGATCAAAGACAGGCTGAGGCAAATATTGCATGGTTGAAGAAAACTTATGGTGCAAAAATTGAAGATGGTGATCTTTATCTGGCTCCCCAATACCCAAGCGGAGAACTGGTAGATCGTTCCTTACTTGCTCAAATCAAGGCCAATCGACCTTCCTCGATATTTATTCAAGTAGGGGGCGGGGTACAGGAAAGGCTGGGATTATACCTGAAAGAAAATTTATATTATTTGCCCAGCATATATTGTACGGGGGCAGCACTTGCCTTTCTTTCAGGACAACAGGTAAGAATCCCCAAATGGGTGGATAAATTGTACCTTGGTTGGTTACTTCGGTGTATGAATAGCCCCACAATCTTTATACCTAGATACATTAAAGCATTCTGGTTGATTGCCCTACTGGCAAAGCATAGAGGAAAAGCCCCCGAGTTCGGGGATTGAGCAATGCAGAAAAATTCCTACAGTTCTTCTCTTTATGCATACCAATTTAGCCATGCCTATATCCGAAGAAAAAGCACGAAAACGAGCTAGTGTGCGGACGATGGGATGTCGCCTCAACCAGTCGGAAGGAATTGCATTGGAGGGAAAGTTGCGGGAGGCTGGGTATGAGGTAGTGCCGTTTGGGGAACCTGCCGAATTAGGCGTGATCAATACCTGTACCGTAACCAATGAAGCGGATGCAAAGTCTCGCAATGCCATACGCCGCTTTTCAAAACAAAACCCCGCTGCCACTACTGTGGTTGTGGGGTGTTATTCTCAAATATCTGCCAATGAAGTGGCCATGGTCGATGGGGTGGATTATGTTATAGGTAACCATGATAAATTAAATTTCCTCGATTATTTAAGCGAAGAAAAGCCAGATACTCCCGTGGTAGTAAGAGAGCGGATTGATCGGAAAGATTTTTCAATCGGTTTGATCGGAGAAGCAAAGTTTGAACAACGGGCAAACCTGAAAATACAGGACGGGTGCGATTTTATGTGTTCTTTCTGTATCATTCCTTTTGCCCGCGGGCGGGCAAGATCGAGGGATTGGGAAGATTTATTGACTAATGCCAAACTAATGCTCGGGAAAGGAGTTCGTGAATTGGTGCTAACTGGGGTGAACCTGGGAACTTATCAAACGGGTGGTCGCGATTTTCTCGGCATGATCGAGGGTCTGAGCGAATTGGCTGGTTTAGACCGTTTACGAATAAGCAGTATTGAGCCAACCACTATTCCCGAAGAGTTGTTCCCCCTAATGGCAGATCCCAAACATCCGCTCATGCCCTACCTTCATGTTCCTATGCAATCGGGATGTGACCGAACACTACTGCGAATGAAAAGAAGGTACAATATTGGTGAGATGGATGCTTTTTTTGAACGAGCCACTC
>MDTC01139736.1_pt1 | contig 12075 bp, 9 predicted proteins | sample 811181 | NCBI WGS metagenome assembly MDTC01 (sample SAMN05326644, study PRJNA326480) | marine metagenome | isolation source: seawater | place: Pacific Ocean: North | collected 2011
CAAGAGATCTTTGGGATCAGGTTGCTTACACAGCATGGGCTTGTGCTGACCCAGGTGTACAGTATGACAGCACTATCAATGAATGGCACACATGTCCAGAGGGTGGAAGAATTAACGGCTCAAATCCATGTTCAGAGTATATGTTCCTCGATGATACTGCATGTAACTTAGCTAGTATCAACCTCTTAGAATATTATAATGCTGATACAAGAACATTTCAAATTGAAGATTTCCAACACAGCGTACGTCTTTGGACAGCAACATTAGAAATTTCAGTTTTGATGGCTCAATTCCCTAGTGAAGAAATTGCCCAAAAATCCTACGAATATAGAACACTAGGATTGGGGTATTGTAATTTAGGATCTTTATTGATGCACATGGGCATTCCATATGATGACGACAGAGCAAGATCAATTTGCGGTGCATTAACTGCTATAATGTGTGGAGAATCTTATGCTACAAGCGCAGAAATGGCAGGCTTCCTAGGTCCCTTTGAGAGATATGAAGAGAACAAAGAACACATGCTTCGTGTAATTCAAAATCACCGTCGAGCTGCATATGATGTAGAATCAAAGGAATATGAAGGACTTTCTGTAAAACCATTGGGAATAGATAGCACATTATGTCCTGATGATTTATTGGATGCTGCAAGAGAATCATGGGATCGTGCACTTAATTTGGGAACAGAGTTTGGATTTAGAAATGCTCAAACAACAGTAATTGCACCCACTGGAACAATTGGTCTTGTGATGAATTGTGACACTACAGGTGTCGAACCATCATTTTCGTTGGTTCAATTCAAATCTCTTGCAGGTGGAGGTATGTTGAAGATTATCAATAACGGTGTGAAGTTAGCATTGACAGAACTTGGTTATGATGCTAATCAAATTGATGAAATTGAATCTTATGTAATGGGAAGCAAAAGCATCGAAGGTTGTACAAGTATTACCCGTGAGCGTTTGATGAAGGCAGGATTTGGAGAAGCAGAATTTGCAATGATTGAAGATTCAATTGGTGCTGCTTATGATATTCGTGGTGCTTTCAATATCAATACGTTAGGTACCGATTTCTGTACAGATGTACTTGGTTTGAATCAAACACAACTCGACAACCCATTCTTTGATGTATTGAAACACATTGGGTTTTCTCCATCTGAAATTGATTTGGCTAATGATTACGTCTTTGGTCGCATGACAATTGAGGGAGCCCCACATTTGAAAGAGGAACATCTAGCCGTATTTGATTGCGCTACTCCTTGTGGTAAATATGGAGAACGATCTATTGCGTGGCCAGCTCATGTCAGAATGATGGCGGCTGCGCAACCATTTATTTCGGGGGCTATTTCAAAGACAGTAAATCTACCCTCATCAGCTACTATTGATGACATTCGTGAGGTTTACAATTTATCTCATACTACAATGAATAAGGCAACAGCAGTTTACAGAGACCAAAGTAAATTATCTCAACCATTGATGAATAAGTTAGTTGATACATCAACCTTGGATAAAGAAGAAGTTAATGATTCAACAACACTGACTACCGAAAAGGCAGTTCAACAGGTTGTTGAAGCCCTTCCATTACCCGCTGAACAGGCTAAGCCATTAGCAAATGCATACGTCAACAATTACATTGCTACACGTAGACCACTTCCTGATGTTAGAGAATCTAAGACAATGAAAGCTAGAGTGGGGGGACATACAGTTTATCTTTCATCTAGCCTTTACGAAGACCGTCGCTTAGGGGAGATTATGATTACAACATCCAAAGAAGGGGCAGCATGGAGATCACTTCTCAACCAGTTTGCAATTGCTGTTTCTATAGGTCTTCAATATGGAGTACCATTGGATGCATTTGTGAAGTCATTTACTTTCCAGAAGTTTGAGCCTAGTGGAATGGTATCAGGAGGTTCAGGCCGGGTCAAGATGGCTACATCTATTGTTGACTATATTTTCCGAGAATTAGCAATCAGCCATCTGAATCGTGATGATTTAGCACATGTTTCAGCCGAAGATCTTGATTCAACATCCATTAGTCGTCCAGAACACACCCCTGACGGAGTCGCTAGAAATATAGGTCATCAACGTAATATTCAAACAACTCTTGATATTGATATGGTAGACTCTGAAATCATGGATTCACCAGTTGAAGTATATGACGACAACTCTTTGAACATTAATTCAGAAGAGGATGCCCCAGTTAATTCAGTAGCCGCTGCCCGTGCTATGGGATTCACTGGAGATATTTGTTCAACTTGTGGAAGTAGTCAAATGGTTCGAAATGGGACTTGTTTGAAATGCAATGAATGTGGGGAAACTACAGGTTGTTCGTAATCAAATCAACCAATCAGTTTCAAGTTTATTTTCTTGTAATTTCTCAATAATGAGATTTTGACATTTTGGATTTCTCTCACACATCTCAATAGCAAAACGACGTAATCTAGTTCTTGATAACTCATCATTTTCAATTAATAAATTTGTTAAAATTGAGCGTGAATCTTCAGGATCAATTTGCATCAAAATCCTCAAACCACTTTGAACAAATTTTCTCCTTGATCGTAAATCTGTGTGATTAGCAGCAATTTCAACTCTACTCAAAAATGCATCTTCGTCGTGAGTTGCAATGGCACTCAATGCACCTTGTGCAATGACTGCTGCATCTCCCCCCGCCTTGAAACCAAAATCAATTAGTTGCAAAGAAAGCTCAATTGAATTAAATGAAATTCTTTCTGATAGAGAAACTAAATTTGACGAATTTTTGGTGTCAATATCTTCTAATAATTTTTCAATTAATGACTTTGAAAATTCTAAATCTTGAATCACAAGTTGAGGAATACATTGTAGATGAACATCGATAAATTCCTTCTTATCCATAGAGGAATTTAACCGTTCTTTCATTCTCAAAGGAATGTATAGATGAGAACGATTGATGATCTCTGGCCACCATCTATTGCTCAAAATTTCTTTACTATCTACAATGTCAAGAATCCAAGCAGCAGCTATTGCACCATCGATATGTACTTCGATAGACTCATCAAAATCTTGACCATTCCAATCCAATAAATGTGGACCCTTTCTTGCTTTTGTTTGCCATTGTCCAGGGGGTGACCCCAATGCGATAGATTCGATCAGATGAAAACCATCGTCAAGGATAGCCTTTGGACGTTGAAGACATACCCCAACAAAAAGTGAAATTGCCCACCACCACCTATCTGTATCTGGAACTTCAGAATCTAATCCCGATCGAAACCACTCAAAAATTCTAGCCACTAGGAACTTATCGATTAATTCATCAATTGAATCGAAAATGTGTTGTTCTAACGCACGTTCTTCATCAATTGCACGTTTTACATAATCTGGAAGATTTGCATTTAGATAATTGTCTATAATTCGTTTAAAACCGGCTTTATCGATTGAATTTAGACCAATTACTTGTTGACAAATTACTTCCGGTTTCGTTTCAATAACTGGCATTTCTTCGAATAGATATGGAGGTGATGGGAGTGGTGAAAATTCCACACCTGCTTCGATACAAGAACACAACGCGTCATGCGCCTTTTCCCATAACAATGCCATAGGCTCTCGTCGGCCCAATTTTTCACCCCTAGTCCCCTGTAAACAGATTTGGATGCCAAGCCGTAATTTTTCCTGTAAATGCACTAGCCATTACTGTTAATGGGCTTGCAAGATATAATTTCCCAGGCCCAGATCGCCCCTGAAAATTTCGATTAATTGCTGAAACAGAAACTTGATCTGGATTATTTGAAACACCAGGCCCAGCACCGATACATGCTCCACAACCCGGATCAATTAATTTCACTCCTGCAGATTCGAATAAGTCAGTCCATCCTTTTTGCTGAGATAGATCCTTGACAGTTTTAGATCCAAATTGGATATAGCAATCTACCCCATCAGCCACCTTTAGCCCAGCATCTAATGCGGCTTTAGTTACCATTGCATAATATGCAAAATCATCATCTTTTCCAGCAGTGCATGAACCCGCATAGGCAATATCGATTTTCACATCACCAATTTCGTCAATATAGGCTCCATTAGTAGGGTCTGACGGAACTCCATCATCAGGATTGCCTGGATGTGCTACCATTGGTCGTATTTTATTCAAATCAATTGTATGCGTACCTCCATCATAGTGCGCTCCTTCATCAGGCAATACAAAATTCGCTTGGATTTCTTCTTCAGTAAGTCCAATTCTCCTTTCAATTAACCAATCAATCGTTAATTGATCAGGTTCACAAATCCCTGTTTTTGCACTACATTCAGTTGCCATATTACACAATGTAGCCCTTTCATCCATTGAAAGAGATGTAAGCCCAGGACCCCCAAATTCCATAGAACGGTCCAATGTATCAGAGTGTTTGGCATAGTACCAAAGAATGTGAAGAATCACATCTTTTGCAGTACATCCTGGATTTAATTCACCCACAAGTTCGAATCGAATACTTTCTGGAACTTTAACGAAGGCAAATTGATTGTGAACCAAATTTGCATATTCGGTGGCCCCAACTCCATATGTAAGAGCATTTGATGCACCCCCCATACAAGTATGACTGTCAGTAGCTTGTATGAAATCTCCAACATCGATGAACTCTTCACGAGCAACTTGATGACAAATACCTGGACTAATCCCATTTACCGCAGAATAATCTCTAACACCGGTATGTTGTTGAAAAATAACTTGTAAATCTCGAAGAGTTTGTATTTTTTCCACAAACGGTCCAAAACGAGGAACTCCAGTTGCATATAGCAAATGATCCTCAAAAACAGCAAATTTTGGTGGATTTGGTAATGAATAATTCTCACCATATTCGGACATCAAGAAATTATGAACTTGTGCTGTTGTAAATTCATGACTGTATCCTCCATCAACGGTTGCTAAGACAGCATCACCAGGTGAAACAAAGCAATTTTTCCCATCAACCCCAATTAATTTCCTTGCAATTATTTTTTCTGCCATTGTCATGGGTTTTTCAGTTGTTGATAAAGGTGGAAGATTTACCGCCCCCTCTTCTAATTTTTTTGCAAATGGTAAGATGCCACCATTTTCTAAAATTAATTTTGTCACAGGATCATATTTATCTGTAAATTCTCGGAGGGGAATTTCTTCTCCTTTCTGTAATCTAATCAACATTTCATGATTGCCCATTAATTGTCCAAGATTGATATTATTTCGTTCATGAATTGGTGCAAAAGATGCAGCAATTACAACTCTAATTCCAGACCACCGTTCACATTGTGGTGCAGTTTCCCGACTCGATCCTGTGCCCTTTCTATGGCCTGAAACAATTACTTCAAACCCTCCATCTTTCAATGCCCGTTCTTTGAAAACCCTTTCACCATCATGCATTAATCCTGCATATGCGTTTTCTGCAATAATAGCCGGGTCATGATCAAAACACACCCAAGCTGGAGTCATCACATCTGTATTGATATCATCCAATAAATCATCGACAGATAAATCTTCCATTCGTAATTCTAATCCCTCGTAGAGTTGTTTTTTGATTAGTTCAAGATCTTTGGTCAAAAATAAAACTCGGGCATTGTCGGACAATCGCACAAAAGAAGGAGGCCACGACTCTGCCATGTTCAACACCGTTCTGACCATATATTGGCTCTATTTTACCTTGGTCGTAGTTTCAAACATAGAATATAACAAAATAAGAAGTATAAAGAATTATTTTTAACAACAAAGATTTATAAAATAGAAATATTCGAACGTATAATATCTTCGGAGATAATCAATATGTCAGACCCTCAAGTAGAAGACATCGTAAAGTGCCCAGAATGCGGAAGCCGCGACCTAGATCGCGATGAAACTAGGGGTGAAATTGTATGCGCTATGTGTGGTTTGGTTGTAGAGGACAACGTAATTGACCAAGGGGCAGAATGGCGTGTTTTCAGTCCTGAACAAGGCGATCAGAGAGCTAGAACAGGTGCGCCGATGACAGTAATGCTTCATGACAAGGGACTTTCCACTGATATTGATTGGCAGAACAAAGATTACTCTGGAAAAACAATTAGCAGCCGTTATCGTAGCCAATTTTATCGAATGAGAAAATGGCAGAAGAGAAGCCGAGTTAGTAATGCAACAGAACGAAACCTTGCAATGGCATTAGCCGAATTAGATAGAATGGCTAGCCGATTAAATCTCCCGAAATCTATTCGAGAAGCAGCAGCGGTAAATTACAAACGTGCTGTAGAGGCTCGATTGATTCGTGGCAGATCTATCGAAGGAGTCGCTGCTGCAAGTTTGTATGCAGCATGTAGACAATGCGGTAATCCAAGAACATTAGATGAAATTAGTACAGCTAGTAGAACTGGCCGGAAAGAAATTGGTCGGACTTATCGTTTCATGGTTCGTGAATTGAAAATGAAAATCCCTCCAACTACCCCTGAGATGTATATTCCCCGTTTTTGTAGCGGTTTAGATTTAGATGCTGAGGTTCAATCTAAGGCATATGAATTAATTCAAAGAGCCCAAGAAAAGGAATTAACTTCTGGTAGAGGCCCTACTGGAATTGCTGCCTCAATCATTTACATCGCTTCGGTTCTATGTGGAAAGCGACGTACACAACGTGAAGTCGCAGAAGTTGCTGGAGTTACAGAAGTTACAATTAGAAATAGATACAAGGAATTAATTCAAAACCTAAATATTGAACTTGAAATATAATTTCGTAAACTTTAATTTCGATAAAAAAGATATTTTTTATTAGAAATGATGTAACAAGTGTTTAATTAAGAACTGCTACCATGTTATACTGGGGTGCAGTAATGAGTGGACGCTTTTCTCAAGATTCTTCAAGTATGGGCGATAAAGAATTTATGGCCAGCATATCTTCTACTCTTCGCTCACATTCATTTTCGTCAACTCCTGAATTAAACCCTAGATTCAAAGAATATCTTCAACGAGATATTCCAGATAGAATCGATAGGAAAATAGAACCATTGAAAGATTATCCTTTATTGAAATCAGCTAAAGAATATCTAGAAAACGATGGTTGGACATTTGAGTTATTGGAAACCCACAGTACAATTGCGTTTGGTTTTGAAGGTCGAAATGGCAAGTGGCATTGTATGATTCAAACACGAGAAAAAGAGAATCAACTAATTTTTTATTCATCATTAGAAAATGGTATTCCAGAATTTGTGATTGAAAAAATAATGAGATTCATTACTATTGTGAATTATAGATTGGTAGTTGGTAATTTTGAAATGGATATTTCAGATGGAGAATTGAATTACAAAACCGCATTGGATTTAGATGAAGTAGATCCACCATCATCATTAATTCGAAATATGATTCAAACAAATTTAGCAACCTTTGATCGGCATTTATTGGGCATCACAGCTATTATTGAAGGCGCATCGGTAGATTCAGCATTAGACATCATTGAATTAGATAGCAATGTAGAGACTTAGTCTAGTAACCATTCCATATCGTGGTGTGGCCCAATGCCTTCAATTTCAAAAATATCTGAAACTATGGTAAATCCTCTTCTTTGATACATTGGAACAGCCTTTATTCTTGCATTGCACCATATCCCTGTATCCCTTTCTTTAGCATAGTTTTGCAATTTTTCAACAATTTTGCTTCCTATCCCTCTATTTTGGTAATCAAAATCAACAGCCATCCCCCGAATTCTAAACAACGCTCCATCTCTTGGATCAGTTTGTAAGGTAGAGCAACCAACTATTTTCCCTTCATGATATGCCACTAAAAATTTCGTTTTAGGATCAGTATCAATTCCCTGATAATGTGCAGTATGTCTTGGTTTTCCAATACGGAGGACTTTCCATCGTAAATCCAAATGCCCATCATTAACTGATGATTCCCACACATATTGTATTTCCATATTACTTTCAAGTCTACGAAGAAGTCTTTGGATTTAGAGACTCCCAGTTGACCCAACGGCTCAAACAACAATATCCTCTGCGCAAGGTATGGTGGGCCAGAATCCATGGGTACACCCATCATCAATTATTGATGATGGGGCTTCAATTGGAGATGGTACCAAGATATGGCATTTTTCACATATCATGAAGAATGTTAGAATCGGCCCTAATTGCATACTTGGACAGAATATTATGGTGGGAAATGGGGTAACAATTGGTGCTAGATGTAAAATTCAAAATAATGTTTCAATTTATTCAGGTGTTTTATTGGAAGATGATGTTTTTTGTGGACCTTCTTGCGTTTTTACTAATATCCTCAATCCTAGGGCACATATAGATCGAAAGTCAGAATTCAAGGAAACAATTGTTAGAAAAGGAGTAACAATTGGAGCAAATGCTACAATTCTTTGTGGCATAGAAATCGGTCGTTTTGCGTTAATTGGCGCAGGTTCTGTTGTCACATCTTCTGTGCAACCATTTTCATTGATGATTGGGAATCCAGCCAGGCATGTTGGCTGGGTAGGAGAGTCAGGAGAAACACTAGATGAGCAATTGATTTGCCCTTCAACAGGTCAACGTTATCGGTTCGATGATCAAAACATTTTGGTGAAGACAAATGAATGATGAGAAATTTATAGAATCAAATAATCGAAACTTAGCTTTAGTTTCATTATTTGGAGTAACACTTCTTTGGGGTGGAACATTTATTTGGATGCAACAATCATTGGACGCAGCTGAAAATTTAATCCCCACTTTGTCTGAAAATCACGTCGCCATATTTTTTGTTATGATGCGGTTTGTAATTGCTGGATTTTTCCTTTTGTTATTTGTTCCAAAAACTTGGGCTGGATTAGGAGACATAGAAGTCTGGAAGGGAGGTTTACTTCTTGGAGTAATTGTCTGGGGTGGATTTATTCTCCAAATGCTTGGATTGACAGAAGTAACTCCAGCAGTTTCTGCATTTCTAACTAGCTTATATGTGGTATTTACAGCATTAATAGGTGTAGTAATAGGAATGCAAAAATTAACTCGCTTTGCTATTATTGGGGTCATTCTTGCAACCTTTGGTGCCGGTTGGATTAGTGGCCCACCCCAATTGCACTTTGGTCCAGGCGAATGGTTGACAGTTGGTTGTGCATTGTTATTTGGAGCACATATTATTGCTACAGACAAAGTAACAAAAATCGTAGATCCTATTCAAGTTACTGCAACGATGTTGATTACAGTTGCTGTATTATCAATTTTGGTATTTTTATTTTCCTCAAGACATTATGTTAATGATTTTACAATATTAATGAAGGATTTCGATTTCGTTTTCCCCTTGATGCTTTGTGCTATTTTTGGTAGTTTAGTGGCATTATTGGTTCTGAATATTTTCCAAAAACAAGTTTCTCCTGTTAGAGCAGCAATTTTGTATGCTTTGGAACCAGTATGGGCAATGTCTGCTTCCTTATTTTTGGGACTTGAAGGAAATGTTACATTCTGGTTACCATTGGGTGCAATAGCGTTGTTAATTGGAAATTTAATTGTAGAATTAGATCAGAATCCTCAAGAATTGAAGGAATCTTAATTGATCATTCAACTTCATTTTCCGAGATATTTGTGTTAGATATTCTCCAATAAATAAAAGGAGAAATAATGAGATACATCAAAACGCCATATACTCCAGAAGGTAGACTAAGAGTAGAAAGACCACCATCTGGAGAAGCTAATATTAAACCGCCAATCGTAATCCCTACAGTAGCATTCTGAATTCCACTTTCTATTGAAACGGTAGTTGCTTTTGCGGCTTCAATATTGAAAAATTTAGCACTCTGATATCCTATCCCTAACATCAGCACATTCAACATGATTACTGATGGCCCCAATGTTCCAATATTTTCAATCAATGTATCCCATTCACTAGCTATTGCAGCGATGACGATAATTACAAACAGAATTGTTGCAAAAGCATTCACTCCTCTTTCCATTGATTTAGCCATGTCTGTGGCTTGATGTTTAATCGTCATACCGATTAAAACAGGCAATGTTGTTAGTAAAAACATAGTTATTCCAAGACCCAGAATATCAATGTCGGGCGCAACTTCACCCATGAAGTAACTCATTGAGAGGCCAACAATTAGTGGTAAAGAGAAAACTGAAATTACAGAAATTACTGCAGTATACGATATTGAAAGAGCAGTATCTCCCTTTGCTAATTTAGTTAGAATATTTGAGGTAACTCCCCCTGGACAGCATGCTAAAATCATCAAACCAACTGCTAATTCGCCTTCTAGTCCAAATAAAGTCACAACACTAAATCCAATTATTGGAAGCACAATCATTTGGTTGAAAACTCCAATTCCAAATGCTTTAGGTTCATTAAAAACTAAGACAAAGTCTTCTCGAGTGAGCCCTAATCCTAATGAGAACATGATGAATGCTAGTGCTAATGGTAAGACAACATCAATTATCACATTCCCTTCTTCTTCAACAAGGTCTTGTGCTTGTACAGGCGATGAAATCAATAACAATCCTACTAAAACCGAGATGACTACCAAACCTTGTCTCATACTTATTTTAAAAAATCGTAAGCGTATAATTTCTTGTAGTTTATATCATCATTTAATGCGAGTCTTCAAGAATCTCTAGTAAGTGGGTCGGGTTATGGCAACAGTTGACCTCGCAACGCCCCTACTTGGCGATTTCAGCACCCAATTAGATCTGGCCTTCGGCTCAACTGTTGGATGGATTTTTGGTCATCTAATCATATTAGGTATCATGGCTATTCTAATTCAATCTATGAGGAAAACCACCGTATTAACGAAAAATTTTGAAATTTCTTCTGCTACAATTACAAATTTTATTGGATATGGTATTGCATTCATCATCCAATATCAGATTTTTATTGCCTTTTCGTTCCCAATATCTGGTGCTATAATCACTGCAGCAACATCTACATTGTTATGGAAATGGACCTTCGACATCCTTACTCCAACTAATGTTTGAAGAATATTACTTACGTCGGATTGAAGCACCCCCAACGTCCCAACATCTTCATGGCATCCTTTGGTGACCACCCATTATTACCAGATGAGCTTGAATTATTGCTTTCTGATGAAACGACTAGTACTGTTTTCCTCAAGGCAGATTGTCCTCCAAGAGTAAAATGCGGACACATTAGCGAAATTCGATTAATCGAGATGGAAGAAGACCCTTGGAGTAAAGGGCAGGTCGAATCTTTGGCTTCAGATTTGAAAGAAATTGTAAGTGAAAATCAAACAAGATCTGATTGTTTTGTAGAAATTGAAAGAATAGGTTGCACAATTCTCCAAATCGGTGATTTAAGAGTAACTTGCGCATCACCCCCATTTTCTGATGCTTGGGAAATTACGGTTGTCAGACCAGTAGCCCGTCTTAGTTTGGAAGATTATGATCTCAATCAAGATTTGATAGCCAGACTTTCTGATCATCATCGAGGTGTCTTTGTTGTAGGAAAACCTGGTTCTGGAAAGAGTACATTTGCAACAGCAATTGCAGATCATTTAGATCTTGAAATTGGTGCGATGGTTAAGACTATGGAAGCTCCGCGAGATTTGCAAGTGGCGCAAAGAATAACTCAGTATGCCCCTTTGGAAGGAGATTTAGAGAAGACTGCTGAAATCATTTTCCTCGTCCGCCCAGATTTTGTAATCTATGATGAAGTAAGAAGGGCGAATGATTTCCGAATTTTTTCTGATGTTCGATTGGCTGGAGTTGGATTACTAGGGGTAACACACGCGAACAGTGGCCTTGAAGCAATTCAAAGATTGGTTGGAAAGGTTGAACTTGGCTTAATTTCACAAGTATTGGATACAGTAATCCATATAGAGAAAGGCAAGGTACATCAAGTTCTAGAATTACAAATGGTTGTTCGAGCACCTTCTGGAATGGATTCTGAATTGTCCAGACCAGTAATCGAAATTCGTAAATTCCCTTCTGGAGAATTGACACATGAGATGTTTGCTTTTGGTTCAGAAATAGCAGTGGTTCCGGTTTCAGGGTCAGATGATCCAACACAATCAAGCCCAATTCGTCAATTGGCAGCAGAGGAAATGAAACGACTAGCAAGGTCCTTCACAGGAGTTCTAGTCCATCATGTAATTTTTACCGGTGACTCTTCAGCAGACATTTATGTTGATGAAGCAGC
>MDTC01008147.1_pt1 | contig 12074 bp, 10 predicted proteins | sample 811181 | NCBI WGS metagenome assembly MDTC01 (sample SAMN05326644, study PRJNA326480) | marine metagenome | isolation source: seawater | place: Pacific Ocean: North | collected 2011
AAGAAGCTATTTTAAATTGGTTTATAGCATCTTCACTACCTGGTGAACTAATACTATAATCTATTGTTCCACCAACACCTTTAAAGGCTTCTTCAGGTATTACTCCTCCAGGAGTTCCTATTCCTATCCTTTGTTCTATTGTTTTATCTGGTCTTACTGCTCCCATTATGCAAAGTTACTATTTGATATATTTCTCATTTGTGATGGTAATTCTCCTTGAGAAGAAGCATTAAAATTATCGTTAGTAACTTTAATATTACCTTGTCCTTCTCTAAGAGCAGCAACCATTTCAGGTACAAGAGCATTTATAGTTGATGTAACTGTTTCTTCTATCATTGCTCTCATATCTTCCCCTGCTGTTTCTCCTCCAGTTGCTACAGCAGCTCCTCCTCCAGGTTCAGCACCCCCTCCTACTGCAGCAGCTGTTGCTACTCCAACGGCACCTATACCTCCTACTAAAGCTAAGGCACTTAAACCTATAGGGCCTAAAGCCATTAATCCTACTATAGATGCTGTAAGGCCCATAATTGATACTGCTAATGCTACTACTTTACTTATATCTAACAATTGCACAGCTTCCGCTACTTTAATTAAAGAATTTGCAGTTACATCTAAGCCTTCAGCAGCGGCAGATAAAGGCATTAGAGCCATTCCTAAACCAAGTAAGGTTAAAGCAGAAAATGCTATCATAGGACTCATAATGGCTATGGTTCCTAACCCTAATGCTAATGTAGGTAAGGCTAATGCTAATCCAAATAAACCTGCTAAATTAACATTATTAGATAAATCAATTAATGATTGAGTTAATGCTGGTATTACAGTTACAACAGCATCAGCAATTGCCATTATTGTAGTAGCAATTACAGTACCGACTGCTTCAATTGCGGGAGCTGCTAAACCTAATGCTGCACCAAATGGGATTAAAGCTACACCAAACGCGGCTAACAATGCAGCTCCTAAAAATGGTATACCTGTAGCGGCTGCAGCACCTAATGCGGTTAAACCACCAGTTAATGCGGTTAAACCAGCAGCAGCTGGTGCTCCTAATAAAGCTACTCCTGCTAATCCAGGTAATCCTAATGTTAAAATAGCTAATGCTCCCGCAGCTCCTATTAAGGGTAAAATACCCGCAGATGCTTGAGCAAATGAAGCTACACCTCGAGCAATTCCTTTCATTCCTGATTCTACAGCTTTTCCATTAAGTTTTTCAGTAATTTTTAAGGGTAAAGACGCTAATCCTAAAGCTATAATACCGGGTGCAGATAAAAGCATATTAAAAGCACCTTTTAATACACTACCATCAGCAAAAGATTTAATGCCTTCTGCTATATTTTGCATTTTTTCTTTTAACGTTTCACCATTATCGGCGGGGGCTGGTGTAGCACCTGTTGCACCCGCGGCATCAGCAGCACCCGAAGCAGCAGCTGCTGCTGGGCCGGTACCTGGTTTAAATACACCAGCTGCATTAGCGGCTTCTTCACTTACTAATCTTCCGGTTGTCATATCTCGGAATCTTCCACCTCCAGCCATTCTAGGATCAAATTCAATACCTGCCCCCTTATCACCACTAAATGCCCCTAATATCTTATCTTTAAGACCTTTTAATGGTTCAGATAATCCTTTTATTTTATCATTAATTCCGTTAAAAAAGTTAGTATATGTGTCTTTTTTAAAGATTCCTGATATCATTGAACCTACATCCCCAAAGCCTACTCCTAAAGCTTTAGCAGCTATTACAGATGCCAAGAGAAAGTTTGTAAATCCTCCTGTAGCTTTATTTAATTTTTCTATTAATCCTACTATATAAGCAATAGGCTGAACTATCATTCCTATTATATCAATTATAGGAGAAAATACAGTCATAATAGATCCAAATAAATCTTTTACTTTTTCAACAGCAGCATTAAATTTATCCTGTGCACTAAGAGCCTTCATTTGCTCTAAAGTTTGTTCCCCAAATTTGTCCCTAATTTCATCTTGGGTCATATTTTGGGTTTCTTGTCTCATCAACATTTCGCCTAAGGCGTCACGTGATAAGCCCATAGCGGCAGCCATTTTTTCTTGTTGAATAGCATTCATATTACTAAATGAAGCTAAGTCAACACCTTGTTTTTGTAACTCTTTACCTACTGTTTCTAAATCGTTATTTAAAGCAGCGGTTCTTGCTTTTTCAAGATTAAGTTGTTTACCTGTTAATAATTCGGCTTCTAATTCAGCACTAATACTACCTTCAAAGTCTAATAATTTGCCTTGTATGCCTTCAATATCTTTTAGAGTAGCACCTAATTCTCTAGCAGCAGCAGCTGATTTTACTAATGCCGCAGGGTTTGCTGACAAGGAAGCTTGTAATCCTTTAGAAGCACTAGCAGCATCATTTAATAAATCTTTAGCAGTAGCAGTAGTTTTACTGGTTTTAATAGTTTCATTAGCAACATCCACTAAATTACCTAAAGTTTCTTCAGTAGCAGGACCTTGTAGTCTTAATACAGTAGTTAAATTTGCTGCTTCTGATCCTGCCATTCCTAACCTTTCTGTTAGGGTTAAAAATGTTTCTGCGGATTGAGATGATACATCAAAAACTACTCCTGCTTGTTCCTTTAATTTAAAAAACGAATCTTGTAGTTTAGTACTATTTACAAATATATCATTAGTTGCACCTGCCGAAAATTCAAAGTCATCCCTTAAATCTTTTGCAGCACTACGTGATATGCCTAATCCTTTTTCTAGACCAGCAATTAATCCGTCAATTCTAAATAAAGTAGAAGTAATTGCAGTAAATATAGCAGCAGGATCAGTTACTGCTTTTTTAAATACAGTACCAAATGAACTAGCAAAAGCTCCTAAACCTTGGATTTTTCCTTTATATCCATCTAATAATGTGCCTTCATCTTGCCTTGCTTGTAATATTTCTTTAGCTCCTTGCTTAATTTCATTCTGTTGGTCATTACTAAAACCTAATAATTTACCTAAAGCTCCTACAGTTTGGCCTGTAATTCCAGATGCATCTTTTATTTGTTCAGCTAATTTTAGTTCAAGTTGTCTTTCTTCATTAGCGGCTTCTAAAGCAGCTGCATTTTGTCTAGTGACTAATAATTGTTGTTCTGAAACTGAAAGATTTCTTAAAGAATTAGCTAATTGTTCATCTGCTACTTGAGCCATCTCTGTTAACCTATCTATTTTAGATTGGTCAATAGCTTCACCTGCGTTTAATTTATCTATTTCGTTTTGTAAAATTTGATCGATTCGCTGTCTTCTAGCTAAAATTCGTTCACTTTGTTCAAACTCTTTAGATAACCCATCTCCAATACTGTTTGTTAAACTTTCTTGTAATTTTTGGGCTTTAGCAACTACATCATTATTTTTAATGATTTGCCTTTCTATATCATTAATCTCTCTTAAACCCTCTTTTTGGTTTAATAAAGATCTTGTAATTTCTCTATTGACACTTAATAAATTTCTATCAAAATCATTTCTTTGAGTAGTAATTCCTAAAGCTTCTTTAAGGGTTTCTACTAAAGTAAAAGATAGATTTAACCTATCATTCTCGATTTGAGATTGTTCTCGAGCTAATTGATTAATAGCTTCTCTTATTGCTTTTTCTTCTTCAGGTGTTGCCATTATGAGATATTCCTATATAAATATTAAAAAATATAAGGCAGTTTTAAGGCTGCCTTATAATTCATTATTTAAACCAGAATCCGATGGGAGATTATCCCAATCTATATCAAAACTTTCTAAAGTTTCCATTGCTTTTTGATCATTAGATTTTCCTTTAGAAGCTTCTTCCTGTTTTTTATGGATATCACTAATTTTATTAATGTAGTAACGCCTTAAATAAACAGGCATATTCCAAACTTGTTCGAAACTGAATCCTCCCTGTCCCCAGTAGACGAGGTCGAATACCTCGTCATATATTACTGGTTTATACCTGGAGGTCAGGCCAAAAGAAGCCTACTCCGATGGGAATTTGGACGTTATTAACAACTGTACCGTCCTCTCCTTCGAAGTTAAACGTAAGATCTACGTCAGGGGATATATCTTTTATATAATTTCTTAATGCTCTAGAATCAACAGCAAGTAATTCACCATCTACAAACCCTTTAATAATATTAGTATCAGTTTCACCATCAATTGCTATAATAGTATGCTTTAATCTAGTAGTTAATTCTGTTTCTCTTCTTAATTTTCTTTGAGCTTTAAGATTAAGTTGAATATTATTTTCATCTCTTTGAGATAAAAGTTTAAATGTTACTGTTTTACCTGATCTAGGTAACTTAAAATCAAACTCATTTACCCCGGGGGTTTTAACTAGTGTTTCGTCTAATTCTTTATCCTCAATTAAAGATAAGTCAATCATAACTTCTTCATCTTCTTGAGTTTTAGGATTAGTGTAGTTAAACACATACTGAGGTCCATACCCATAAACCCGTGCTGCTACCAGAATAGCGTTTTTATCGCCAATTAAAATGTCATTAAAATCAATAGGTGATACCACTAATGCCTCAAGTAATTTATCAATTACTACACCTGATTTAATGAAGCTTTGGTTAGTTAAAATATCTTCTTCCTTTGCGGTCATATATTTAACTTCAATAGTACCATCTCTTAAAGGAGATCCTTCTGGGTACAATAAGCCTTTTGAAGGTAGGCCAACCTTTTCGGTTTGTAACTTTTTTTCTGCCATGTTATAACATTTATTGTTACATATACATATATGAATAGATAAGAAGAGGCGCCAAAGGCGCCTCTTTCTTTACTATGTTTTTGGCAATTAGTATCTAAGAATGCAGTAATCCATAGCTAATGTCATGCCTATAGTTTGAGCAGTATTAGCGTTAGTCCAATCAGCGTCTTGGAAATTTAGTTCTTTAATAAAAGTACCCTTACATTCCCATTCTTCGACAATATCACCTACGGGACCTAAAGAACGGAATTTAACGTCCTTTTTATAAAAATCTTGATAACCATCTCTACCAGTTACTGCTTCGTGGTGAAGTCTAAACCAGTTCATTACTGCCTGGGCACCAGAGGGGTTAATAGGATCATATAATTCGCATGTAATATCAGCCCAGTTAACTTTACCTTTTAATTTTCTTTTCAAGTTAATGTGGTCGAGTACTATTTCTTCAAATGAAGGCTTAGGACGATCTGCTTTTTTTACTAAATAAGCGGGTACGCCTTCGATATCAAAATAGAATCTATTTTTAGTCTTAGGCTCATATGTTTTATAAAACATACCAATATCGCCTAACTGTTCATTCTTTAAAATTGCCATTTTTTATTTGTTTTAATGTTGTTGGTTGTCAATACATATATTAGTCTGTAAAGGAAGCTCCAGTAGGTGTTAAAATAAAGTCTAACACTATAAATTCTGCGGTTCTAGTGGGTTGTAAAAATACTTGGCCTACTAATTTATTTTCATCTATAATGTCAGGAGTGTTTAATTGCCCGTCCATTTTTATTTGGAAAGCAAATAATCCTTGTCTTTGGACTAAACTTTCTAAATAAGGAGTAGCTTGTCTTACAAATCTATCTCTAGTTTGTTGAGTATTTTGTTCAAATACAATACTCTTAGAGAATCCATTAATTGTATCTTTTACATCAAGTAATAATCTACGAACATTTACTCTATCAAGTGCACTAGCTGCTGTTTGAAGAGTTTTCTGTCCGAATACTACTATTCCTTGACTAGGGAAAGTAGCTAGTGGATTTACTTTGCTTGAATAAAGTGTATCTCTTACAGCTTTGCTTAACTTTTTTTCTACTTTAGTAACATTAGTTATTCCTCCTCTAGTTAATCCTGCAGGAGCAAACCATGGAGCTGCTATAGAATCGTTTTTAGAGTAAACTCCTGGTATAACTACTGATGCTGGACACCATACATTTCTACCTAATTCTGCACTTCTAACTTGTGCCCAAGGCCAATAAGCTGCAGCAAATGAAGTGTCTATTTCTCCTGCTTCACCTGCAACAGTAGATGTATTAGAACCATAAGGTACTAAATCTGCTATAAAGAAACTATCACCCCTTCCTGTAGTATTCTCAATTATAGTATTGATTGTAGCAGAATGGTTTTGTTGGTTTAATCCAGGTACTACTAAAGTTTTAAACTTATACTCTTCTTTATTTTTCATAAGAGTAATAGCGTTAGTATAATCTGTAGTGTCTAAACCCTGAATATTAGTGGAAGTGATGTTTTTTCCAAATAAAGGATTACCATCTAAATTACCACCTCCTGCATTACCAAACGAACCAGAACCGCTATTAGGTAAACGATTACTAAAGGGGAAACCACCACTATCAACATTTACAGAACCGTCTGCTAATTGGTATTCATATAAGTTATTGTTTATGGTTTTTACTCTTACAAAATTAGATCTATTAGGAAATTCACCTCTAGCTACTACTTTATCAGTTTCATATTCAAATACTTGGTCACCTACTTTTTTAGCAATATAATTTGCAGAAAGAGGATCTAAAGAACAGTTAGTAAATTGTTCTAATACAATAGGTTTAGCAGTAGTATCATCTCCTCTTCTTATAACTAAAGTAAAAGTACCTGCGTTTTTATTTAAATTAGATATTTCCCATCTTAAATTATCTTTAGAACCACTATCTAGAGCACCATTACTTAGGTGGTTTGAAGTACTATTATTTATAGTACCCTTACTTAAGGTTTCTAATACAAAGGAATTATTAATATCATTACTAGAAGAAACAGATGTAATTAAACTACTAGTAGCAGGGCTCCAATTGTCTCTATCTGTTACAACTCTAGTAATAATAGCAGAACTACCACCATTTTGGAAATAATTTTTAACTGTTAAGTTAGTAAAATATTCATATGCATTAGATGCTGATTCTATAGTGGTCCCGAAAATGTTTTTAAAATCATTATAATTTTTTACTATAGTAGGTATTTCTACAGGACCTTTTATAGTAGGACCTATTATAGCTAATCCTGAAGGATCAACACCTGGGGTAATAAATGATCTATCTACTTCTTGAAGTAATACACCTGGTGATACTATTGTTTCTGTTGCCATTTTATGTTGTTTTTTCTGGTTCTATTAGTCAATAAAGCTAGCGCCCGTTTTAGTCAGTACAAAGTCTAATACTACAAACTCTGCTGTTTTAGTAGGCTGTAAAAATACTTGACCTACTAATTTATTTTCATCTATAACATCGGGGGTATTTAATTGTCCATCCATTTTTACTTGGAACGCATAAACACCTTGCCTCTGTACTAAGCTTTCAAGGTATGGGGTTACTTGTCTTACAAATCTATCTCTAGTTTGTTGAGTATTTTGTTCAAATACAATACTATCAGCCATTTCACCTATAGTATCTTTTACATCAAGTAATAATCTACGAACATTTACTCTATCAAGTGCGCTTTTAGCTTGTTGTAATGTTTTTTGTCCAAACACTACTACACCTGTATCTGCAAAAGTTGCAATAGGATTTACTTTTCCTGAATATAATGTATCTCTATTAGCTTTAGAGAGTTTTTGTTCTGTTTTAACTACTAATCTTCCTAGTTTTCCTCTAGTATCACCTGCTGGTGCAAACCAAGGAGCAGCGACTGAATCATTTCTAGAATATAATCCTGGGATTATAGTAGAAGCAGGTGCCCATACGTTTCTATTTAAATCAGTGCTACGAACTTGGACCCAAGGCCAATAAGCAGCGGAGAATGAACTATCTAATTCTCCAGCTTCTCCAGTTACAGTAGTTGTATTACTTCCGTAAGGCACTAAATCAGTGATAAAGAAGCTATCACCTCTTAAAGTAGTATTTTCAATTAATTGATCTATAGTAGACGAGTGTTGTTCTTGGTTTAATCCAGGTGCTACTAAAGTTTTAAACTTATAAGTTTCTTTATCTTTTAAAATTGAAATTGCTTTAGTATAAGCTGCAGGATATAAACCTTGTATATTATCTGTTCCAGCTGAAGATTGGGATCCAAATAGGTTTTTAGTTTGATCAGAATTTAATAATGTTCCTGTACCGTTTTCAAAAGATCCTGAAGAATCAATAGGAAGTGAAGCTGAATAAGATACTCCAGCACTGTCTAAAGCTACTGTGTTTCCGTTACCTATATAGTTAATAGTAGGTAAGTTAACTGCTCCTATTCTTATAAAATTAGATCTATTAGGGAATTCACCATCTACGGTTACTATATAATCCCCAGTTTCTGCATCTAATTCTACTGTTTGGGTTTGGTCACCTATTCTTTTAGTAATAAAATTATCCGATAAAGGATCGAGTGATAACTCTGTAAATTGTTCTAATACAATAGGCGCAGCTGTTGTATCATCTCCTCTTCTTATAACTAAAGTAAAAGTGCCTTGGGCATTATTTTTGTTTAAAATTTCCCATCTTATATTATCTGCGGAACCGTTTCTTAATCCTCCATTAGGTAGTACACTACCTGCAGATACTCCAGTAACTAAGTTTGAAGCTTTAACAGTAGAGGGTAAACCAGTTCCCACTGTAGTAACTATATCGTTAGTTTCATTATTAGCGAATGCTATTTCCCCATTAGTTAAATTAGTATTAACTAAAGCAGTTGTGTTTGTAGCATTAGATACTAATGACGCGTCATTTAATGCACCTGAAAGTAATAAAGAAGCACTAAATGCTGTAATTTTACCCGCAGTACCATCTGCATTGCTACCTATTAAGTTTACTTTTATTACTTCAGCAACAGACGATGTTAAAGAAGCGGTTGCACTATTAGTATAACCTTCAGATCCAGAGAATACAAAATTAAAAGTTGTACCTCCTTTTACTACTCTAATAAAGTCATTTTCAGTAGTTAATTCTAATGAACTAGTATTTATTTCTCCTGTAAAATCAAAAGTAATCTTATCTACTCCAGCTATTCCTGCTTCGGTGTTATTAAGTACAGTTCCTTCACCTAGTGTTTTAAGAGTAAATGGTTGTGTGCTACCCTTAGCTGATGCAGAAATATGTGTACTATCAGCTGTTGTCCAGTCAGTATCTGTAGAACCTGAAACAACTCTTACTACAAGAGCAGAAGAACCACCGTTTTCAAAATAATTTTTAACTGCTAGATTTGTAAAATATTCGTATTTTTGGCTACCACTTCTTATAGTAGTACCAAAAACTTGTTTAAAATCGTTATAGCTTTTAATTTCCGTAGGAATTTCAACAGGCCCCTTAGCTGTTGGGCCTATAATCGCCATACCTGACGGGTCTGTTGTTGGTGTTATAAAAGATCTATCAACTTCTTGTAACAATACCCCAGGAGATAAGATTGTTTCTGTTGCCATTTTATGTTTTTTTTAATTTCGAATGAGACAAATATGGGGGAACCATAAGTGGTCCCCCATAAATATAAGGCTATTTTACAAACCCGATTTTATTCTGTATCTACAGGTGTAAATTCTCCTGTTTCTAGATTGATACTACCTTGACCATATTTAGTGTTTAAGTTAGAAAGAATTTCTTGTTCTTTTCTTTTAACTTCTTCAAAATTAGCTTCTACTTGTCCTTTTCTTTCATGTAAAGTAATTTCTTCAAGGTGTACTTGTCCTGCTTGGTTAACTACAGCAGCATATAATTGCTGTAAATTTTGGATTTCCTGGATTTCTTCCGAAGTAAATTTAATTGGATCTGCCATAACTTTTTAATTTTATATGTTTGAATATACGTATATGGCAATCTTAAGAGACGCCATTTATTGATGCAATACTTGCGAGAGCAACTCCATTTATAGAAGCAATACTAGCTTTAGCTACTCCACTAAAAGAAGCTAAATTAGTAGGACCATCAGCTGCTGGGGCTTCAGCTGCTGCTTCTTGTTTTTGTGGTTGGGGGGTTTTTATAAATGGTACTCTACCTTGAACGAGTTTAGACCGTTCAGGGGTTTGAATAAACGGTATTCTACCCTTTACTAGTTTCATTATCCTTCGTTAATTTTTAAGTCGGCAAAATATACTGTAGCTCCAGATCCTACGTGGGGTTCGCTACCTTGAGGGGGGTGGGGACTATATAGTGATATGTCTACATGTCCGGAAGCGGTTACTTGGACTGATAAATGTTGGTAGGCACCTGTTTGGTCGCCCGTACCTGAAGCTGCTTGGGATACTAATGGGTGTCCTGTTTTAGAATCAATTATTCTAATTTCAGGTGCAGTACCTGCATTATATTTCACTCCAACAGAAGCGGTAATACTGTTATGGGCATAAGATCCTATATTGAAGGCCCCATAATCAGTAAGTTTAATAGCATGATCACTACTAGAAATAAAGCTAGCTCCGAATTCTAACTCATGTGTGTTAGGATAGTAGGGGCCAGGGAATCCTCCTTTTATTCTTTCATAATCAGTATAACCCGGGGTTTGAGATAAATTAGCCATAGGGGTTCCTATAATGTCTTTTTCAGCTGGGGGGGTATAAGTATCTTTTAAAGCATTTGCTGCAAATCTTAATCCTGCTCCGGAAACAAAAGCTTGTAAAGCTTCTACTCTATCTTCAAATCCTGATACCCCTGATCCTGTAATTTTAGTAGAAAACCAATCTTCACCTGTACTGCCTGTAGGGAGTAATTGGAAACCACTACCTAATGGTATTCTAGGTCTAAAGATATGGGCTAAGTCTCGGCCCATACCTGTATAACCGAGGTAGGTAACTCCTCCAGTTTCTGTAACTGTAAAATCAGTATCATCCTTACTATAATTTGCTGTGCCACCATGGTCTTGTATGGCTACCATAGTAGAAGTAGCGGCGTCTGAGTTTACTCCGGGAAATACTCCGGTACCATTACCTAATTCACCATCACCAAAGGGTCTATAACTAGCTACTGCTAATCCTCCTATCATATAATGATTACCGTGTTCTATACCTTCGTTACCTGCTCCATAAACCATATTATTCATGCCAGAACTATCTCTATACCCAGTATAATTAGCTATTCCTAAACAGTTATAAGCTGATCCGTAATCACTACTGGCATATCCATATAAATCATTATAACATGAGCTAAATCCATAAAAACCCCCTAGAGCTATACATCCATAATAAAATCCTTGATAAAAAGCATTATACCCACACATTCCTACACAATGGATTCCATTTATACGGGATGCACCTGTTCGGTTTCCTATAAAAGAACAATTATAACATGTTGTATCATGGTCATTGTCACCAAAAACTCCATAAAAACCACCAACAAAATGGCAGTTTTCAAAAAATAACCCTTCACTATTTGAATTATATACACACCTAGCAGATGTGCCCTTACCCGCTACAAGGGTAAGATTTTTAACATAAAAATGTTCATCAATACTAAATTGCATTAAAGTAGTATTTTGCCCAACACCATTACTGTCTCTAGATGCTATTACTACCTCACCGGGATTATCACTTGTTAAAAATTGTGCTTCAGGATCTCCAATAATTTGTATGGGGTTAGTTAGGTTACCATCACCAACTATATTAACTGTGGAGCTTTCAGGATAATAACCAGGTCCAATATATAATTTATCTCCCGCGCTTGATAGTAAAGCTATACCAGCAGAAAATGATGCTTTAGCAGCACCTACAGAAGTACCTGCGTTACTATCATTACCATTTTGTGCTGAAACATAATAAGTTGCCATTTTATATTATATTAATTGTTGTTATATTAGGTGGTTGTGTAGAAGCACTACCTGTAGATTCAGTACATGATCTTATATATCTAAATAATTCACCATTTCTATAATCAGGGGTATAATAATATTCAGCTGTATATGATAAATCTAAAGTAGTATTAGTCAAATGGTCATATAAAGCATAATTCATACCACTACTACTATCATAAGGGATAGTTCTAATAGTATCATCATGTTGTTTTAATTGATTATATACATAAGTAGATGAAGATAAATAACGTTGTTCATCTTCCTGCATTTCAAGTTCAAAAATTTGTTCAGCCAATAAACTTTGGCTTAGCATTAAATTATCTAATTGTTCACTCATTATGCTGTTATTACTATAAAGTCGTTACTTGGGTTAAAATAAATTTGTCCGTTAGAGGCATCTAAACAGTATCCTAAAGTTCTA
>MDTC01172040.1_pt1 | contig 12072 bp, 10 predicted proteins | sample 811181 | NCBI WGS metagenome assembly MDTC01 (sample SAMN05326644, study PRJNA326480) | marine metagenome | isolation source: seawater | place: Pacific Ocean: North | collected 2011
CGAAGTGAAAGTTGGATACGATTTAAATATGAGTGTTACGAAGTGACACGAATATTTAAGAGATAGAAGACTGATTAAGGTGAATTATGTCTACTGTGTCGATATTTTATTTTATTAACTGAAACTGATTTCCTGAGAAACCGTAAATGAGGTATGAATTCAGACTTGTTTTAATGACTACTGGACTACAGGATTTCTTTGGTGACTTGGTAGTCAGGTAGTCAATGACCTAGAAATTATGATGCAACTTAGGTTCTCTGGAAACAAAAGTTACCTAATGACTATTCGATATTTAAACATGTTGATCATTATCGGTTATTGACCAAATTAGAATTAGTGGGATTGGAATGGTAACAAGACAGAAAACCCGTTTTGAAACCTAGTCAACACGGTTTGTCTTGATGAAGTATTTTTTGGTTTCATTTGGCTGACAATTTGGTTGAAACCAGACAGTGAAGATTTTTATGAAGAAGATATGAAATACGATAACGGCGCACTTTTTTGTCCAGAAGAAAAAACTCCCCATACAGACGAACACAACGGATGTAAGCATTTTATTTCCATTGAGACTGAAGGTGTGGGTTCTCAATGGAAACAACTGATTAACGAAATATAGTTGCAAATGAAATATAAAGAACTGTTACCACGGCAGTACCACCCAAAAATTTCCATAAAAACTTAAGATCTTCTTCTCCCCTGTCTTTTAGATCCTCTATATCTTGTAGCAGATGCGATTGACGATAAAGATGTTCACGCAGTTCGAACTAAGCCTAATATTCTTCTCCAAGCATTATTGTAAGCACACGTCTGGTCACATGTGGCTCACTTGGATAAATTTTGAGGTGCGCACCTCAGAAAACTCTAGACTTTAAGTTGGCACCTCAAATAGCATTATATGATCTTAATGACGATTCGGTTGCCTAAGATGGTGCCGGCATCCATACTGGGAGGAATACATATGAGAAATTTTAAGTTGGCTACTGTCAGCGCCTTGAGCATTGCTGCCACCGCGGCCGTAAGTACGGCTCAGGCCGAAGATCTGACACTTTGCTGGGCCGCTTGGGACCCTGCAAACGCCCTTGTTGAACTGTCCAAAGAGTTTGAGAGCCAATCTGGCCACAAAATGAGCTTTGAGTTTATCCCATGGCCTAATTTCGCTGACAGGATGCTTAACGAGCTGAACTCAGGAGGCAAGCTTTGTGATCTACTGATCGGTGATAGCCAGTGGATTGGTGGTGGTGCGGAGAATGGCCACTACGTGAAGCTGAATGAATTCTTTGATGCGGAAAGCATCTCCATGGGCGATTTTGCGGATGCCACGGTTTACGCCTATTCAACATGGCCCAAAGGCACGCCTAACTATTACGCGCTGCCTGCGATGGGAGACGCCAACGGCTGGTTCTACCGCAAAGACTGGTTCGCCCGTGACGACATCAAAACGGCGTTCAAAGATGCCACAGGCCGCGATCTTGCAGAGCCAAAGTCGCAGAAAGAACTGCTTGAGACCGCACAATTCTTCCAAGGCCGCGAGATTGACGGCAAGACGGTCTATGGTGCGTCAATCTTTACCGAGCGTGGCTCCGAAGGGATCACGATGGGCATCACATCAGCCTTGTACCCTTGGGGTTTCAAATATGAGAACACGCCTGGAAAGTACGACATGGAAGGCGCTGTGAACTCGCCTGAGGCGGTTGAGGCGTTGGAGTTCTACAAGGAGTTCTACGAAACTGCGACGCCTCCGGGCTATACCAACAGTTATATGGGCGAGAGCCTAGACGCTTTCAAATCTGGTCAGGTAGCTATGGCGATGAACTGGTTTGCATTCTTTCCTGGTCTTTATGCCGATCCCAACACTGGCGGTGAAAAGATCGACTTCTTTGTGAATCCCCCACAGAACCAAGCCGGTTCCACACTGGGTGGTCAGGGTATCTCTGTTGTGGCCTATTCGGACAAACAAAATTCAGCCCTTGAGTATATTAAGTGGTTCGCCAACCCAGTTGTTCAAGCAAAGTGGTGGTCACTAGGCGGCTATTCCGCCCATAACTCCGTGCTGAACGATCCTGGCTTCAAAGACAGCGCACCATTCGCTGGCGATTTCCTTGAGGCGATGGGGTCTGTGCAGGACTTCTGGCAGGAGCCCGCCTATGCGGAACTGTTGCTCGCCATGCAAAAGCGTATGCACGACTACGTTGTTGCCGACCAAGGCACAGCGCAAGAAGCACTTGATAAGCTGGTTGAGGACTGGACCGAAGTCTTCGAGGACGAAGGTAAACTTTGAACTAATCTTGGGGTGGGCCTTGGCCCGCCCCGACACTCAATGACCACGGGTAACGTGGGCCACTGGCCCCACTTGCCAAGGGAAAGACCAGCCTGATGACAAAGTCAGCCGCCGCCCGCGCAGCCGCCGCCACGCCTGTGCGCGTTGCCCGCAAGATCAAAGGCCTCAGCGACCGCGCGATTACCTGGATTTTTGTGGCGCCCACCATTTTCTTGCTGCTGGCGATCAACATTTTTCCGTTGATCTGGACAATCAACCTCAGTTTCACCAATTTCAAGGCTAACCGTGTCGGGCGCGAGGTCAAAGACGTGGGCTTTCGCAATTACGAACGCATTCTGACTGACAGCGACATTTGGCTGAACATGCAGGCCACGGCGCATTTTTTATTCTGGACGATCTTTTTTCAGGTGTTGATTGGCTTCACACTGGCCTATCTCATCAACAAAAAGTTTAAGGGCAACGATATGTGGACCACCATCATCGTATTGCCCATGATGCTGAGCCCAGCAGTGGTCGGTAACTTTTGGAAGTTTCTTTATCAGCCGCAGATAGGTCTATTTAACTACATCATCGCGTTTTTAACAGGCAAAAATGCGTCCAGTTTCGAGATGCTGGGCAGCGTAAGTTTGGCCCCTTGGTCGATCGTGATTGTTGACACATGGATGTGGACGCCCTTTGTGATGCTGATCTGCTTGGCGGGGCTTAGATCCATCCCAGATTACATTTACGAAGCCGCTGAGGTGGATCGTGCCAGCAAACTGCGGCAATTCTTCACAATCACCATTCCCATGGTGCTGCCCTTCCTTATGCTGGCCGTGTTGTTCCGAGGCATCGAGAATTTCAAGATGTTCGATCTGGTGGTGCAGCTTACCGGCGGCGGGCCAGGGTCAGTCACGGAGCTGACCTCAATAAACCTCAAACGTGAGGCGTTTGAAAAATGGCGTACGGGGTATGCTAGTGCTTATGCGATCATCCTCTTTGTCACAGTTTTCGGGCTGGCCTCAATCTATGTCAAAGCGCTGAACAAGGTTAAAGAAAGATGAGCAGCTTTTCCGTTACAGAGCCATCAGCACGATCCAAGTGGTTCGCGGGTATACTGGTTATCCTCTACGCACTGATTACAATGGTGCCGCTCGTGTGGATCATGCTGACCGGTTTCAAATCTCCCGCGGATGCCATCAGCTATCCGCCAAAGGTTGTGTTTGAGCCAACGCTTGAGGGTTACGTGAACCTCTTTACGACCCGCACGCGGCAAACCCCGGAGTTCCTCGCCGCGAACCCACCAGAGACATGGTATGAGAAGATAGTGCGCGAATATAACATGGTCATTGCGGGTCCTTCCAAGTTTGGTGAGCGGTTTCTGAATTCCGTGATTATTGGGTTTGGCTCGACCTTCCTGAGTATCTTTCTAGGGACCTTGGCTGCCTACGCCTTTTCAAGGTTCAAGATACCCTTAGCGGACGACCTACTGTTTTTTATACTCAGTACGCGGATGATGCCGCCCATCGCGGTGGCGATCCCAATCTTTCTGATGTACCGCCAATTGGGGCTGTCAGACACGCATCTGGGTATGATTCTGCTCTATACAGGGGTGAATATCTCGCTTGCGGTTTGGCTACTGAAAGGTTTCATTGATGAAATCCCGCCAGAGTACGAAGAAGCCGCATTGATCGATGGCTACACACGATTTCAGGCGTTCTACAAAGTGGTCCTGCCGCAGGCAGCAACAGGCATCGCCTCAACAGCCATCTTTTGCCTGATCTTTGCGTGGAATGAATACGCTTTTGCAGTTCTGCTGACCTCTGGTACGGCACAAACGGCACCGCCGTTTATCCCAACCATCATTGGCGTCGGCGGGTTGGACTGGCCGGCGGTTGCAGCAGGGGCCACAATCTTTCTGATACCGGTCATGATCTTTACCATCCTTTTGCGCAAACACCTCCTGCGCGGGATCACATTCGGGGCGGTTCGCAAATGATCAATTTCTTCACCGGCCTTTTGCGCCTGAAACGCGGTCCATGGGAAATGCTGGCCACTATCCTGATTGGTCTTGGTGTGTTCATGCTGATGCAGCCCTTCGCGTTATGGGCGTATACTTATTCTTTCATCGTAACGCTGGTGGGAACCGTGATGTTCATCATCGTCTCCCATTTTAAGGAATAATGCTGTGGCAAAGATTGAAATCAAGAACATCTGCAAGGATTTTGGTGACTTTAACGCCGTGAAGGACTCGAGTTTTACAGTCGAGGATGGCGAATTTTTCATGCTGCTTGGCCCATCGGGATGTGGCAAGACCACCACGTTGCGGATGATTGCGGGGCTTGAGCTGCCAACCTCTGGTCAGATCTATCTGGATGGGGAAGAAATCAGCCAACTGCCACCCTCCAAGCGCGACATCGCTTTTGTATTCCAGATGTTCGCGCTCTATCCGCATATGAATGTGCGAAAGAACCTTAGCTACCCGCTAGTCTCTCAAGGCATGCCGCGCGCGCAGGTGAAAGCAAAGGTCGAGGAGGTCGCGGGTATTCTCGGTATTCAGGACATTCTCAGTCGTTCGGTTGGTGGGCTTTCCGGGGGCGACCGTCAGCGTGTTGCCTTGGGACGTGCCATCGTACGTGATCCAAAGGCCTTTATGATGGATGAACCGTTGGGTGCTCTAGATGCGGAATTTCGCGAACATATGTCCGAAGAGCTGCGCGCTTTGCATGACCGTATGAATGCGACGACCGTCTATGTGACCCATGATCAGCTAGAGGCCATGCAGATGGGCGATAAGATTGTGGTGATGAACAACGCAGTTGTGGAGCAATTCGGCACCCCGCAGCAGATCTATGACACACCTGCCACCATGTTCGTGGCTGATTTTATTGGCTCTCCTTCGATGAACTTTTTGCGCTTTGACGGGGCTCTGAACGATGGTGCAATAAGTGTTGACATGGATGGGCAAATGCTGGCTGTGCCTAGGCAATTGCAGGGCGCATCGGGGAAATTGATTTTTGGTGTGCGGCCTGAACATGTGTCGTTCAGTGACAGTGGTGGTTATCGTGGAAAGGTTCTGGGCACTGAATACCTTGGTACAACGCAGATCATTACACTCGACACGCCCAACGGTGAGCTAAAGGCGCGCATCGACAGCGCGCTAACTGCGACGGTTGGTGAAAATGTCGCGCTCAATTTCGAGGCTCGTAAGATTACACTATTTGATGAGAAAACTGGCCTTGCGCTGCGCTCCAGTCTAAATCACGAGGTGCTTGCATATGGCTGAAGTAACGCTGAAAAACCTGTCTAAGAAGTTTGGTAATGAGATTGGAGTGGAAGACATCTCAATGATCATTCCAAACGGAGCTTTTGTTGTGCTCTTGGGTCCAACCGGCGCAGGTAAAACCACGACGCTGCGTCTGATCTCGGGGCTGGAAAAAGCCGACAGCGGTGAAATTTGGATGGATGGGCAAAATGTAGATAACGAGACACCTGCGCAGCGAGACATGGCAATGGTCTTCCAGCAATATTCACTTTATCCACACCTTACGGTGAGGGAAAATCTGGCTTTTCCGCTCAAATCCCCGATTCTCAGAACCCCCTCTGAGGAGATTGACCGCAAAGTGAGTGAAGTCTCCGAAGTCCTTCAGATCAGCCACAAGCTGGACAGTAGGGCAACAGCGTTGTCGGGTGGTGAGATGCAAAGGGTATCCATTGGCCGCGCACTGGTGCGTGATCCGGCAATCTATCTGATGGATGAACCTCTCAGTTCCCTAGATGCCAAATTGCGTACCGACCTGAGGGTTGAGCTGAAGCGCATCCATGCCAGCCTTGGTGCGACGCTACTGTATGTGACGCACGACCAGATCGAAGCAATGACAATGGCGACTCATGTGGGTGTGTTGAACCAAGGCCGATTGGTGCAGTTCGGCACCCCACGTGACATCTATGAGGACCCAAATTCAATATATGTTGCAGGTCGCTTGGGACTACCGCGCATAAATATCCTGCCGGTGGAAGTCTTCCAGAATGCCCCAAGCGGTGCGACCCACATTGGTATGCGTCCTGAACATGTTCGCCAAGGGGATGGACTGGAGGCCGACGTGCAACGGGTCGAACATTTGGGAGATCAGACCCGCCTGCATTTGACCGTAAAAGGCTACTCGATTACCACCATCGCAGACCCTACAGTGACCTATGAGCCCGGCACTCCTATCATGATTGTGCCCAAAGACCCGCTGTTTTTTGACGGCAATGGCAACCGTATCCACTAAGGAGATATTTTAATGAATCAGTTTATCAACGCCAAAGAAACTCTTGTCACTGACGCGATCGATGGGTTGCTTGAAACCTCGGGTGGCGCGCTGACGCGGCTGCGCGGGTATCCACACATTAAGGTTGTGTGCCGCGGTGATTGGGATAAGTCCAAAGTGGCGCTGATTTCGGGTGGTGGATCTGGTCATGAGCCTGCCCACGCAGGATTTGTTGGTGCAGGCATGCTTACGGCTGCGGTTTGTGGTGAGGTTTTTGCGTCTCCTTCAGTTGATGCAGTGCTTGCAAGTATCCTTGCAGTGACCGGTAAGATGGGGTGCCTCCTGGTCGTCAAGAATTACACTGGTGACCGACTAAATTATGGCCTCGCGGCCGAACGAGCACGCGCATTTGGTTTGAAAGTCTCCATGGTGGTTGTAGATGATGACATTGCACTGCCACACTTGCCCCAGCGACGCGGTGTGGCAGGTACACTTTTCGTGCACAAAATAGCGGGGGCTTTGGCCGAGGGCGGGGCCGATCTGGATGCAGTGACAGGCGCGGCAAAAGCTGCGATCAAAAATATGGCATCGATCGGGACTTCGCTTGATACCTGCACAGTGCCGGGGTCTGTTAAAGAAGATCGGGTCACTCCCGGAATGGCCGAACTTGGTCTAGGCATTCATGGCGAAGCAGGGGTCGAACAGGTTGTTTTTGAAGGTGCAAAAGAAGCCATGGAACAGGTATTGGAAAAACTCAGTTTTCGAACTGGTGAAGGTTCTTACGTTGCTATTTTGAATAATCTAGGATCAACCACGCCACTTGAAATGTCTGTCCTTGCCCATGAGCTTGTGAATTCCAAATGGGCCAAAAATATCAGCCACATTATCGGGCCTGCACCGATGATGACGTCGCTTGATATGCACGGCTTTTCTGTTTCGGTATTGCAGCTCACAGAGAGGAACATGGCGCATCTGGAATTGCCCGTGGCGCTTCCTGCTTGGCCTGGAATGAACAAGATCACCCCAGCCCGTTTGCAGCCCTTGCCCGACGGCTTATTACCGATCAAACCAATCCCATCGAGTAACCCCAAAACGCGTGTTTTTTTGGATCAATGTTGCGATCTGCTGATCGCGGCGGAGAATGACTTGAATGTACTGGATGCGAAATCTGGTGATGGCGACACCGGCAGTACCTTGGTGGGTGCCGCACGGGCGATGAAGGGTTCATTAGACAGGCTTCCGCTTGCTGACCCCACACAGCTTTTTCGCGCGATTGGGGATGAGCTGGGTCAGACAATGGGCGGCTCCTCTGGTGTTCTCCTTGCTATCTTCTTTGGCGCGGCGGGTGACGCCTGCGCCAGCGGCAAACCTATTCCAAAGGCACTGCTTGCAGCATTGGAGCGGATCAGTCAGGTCGGCGGGGCTGTGAAAGGAGACCGCACGATGATCGATGCGCTTGAGCCTGCTTTACAGGCTTTGCCTGATGGCATTGCGCGTGCCGCGACCCAGGCCCGCGAGGGGGCGACGCAGACCGCTTTTATGGGCCGCGCAAAGGCTGGTCGCGCTTCATACGTCCCCGAAGAAAACCTCATTGGTCATAACGATCCCGGGGCAGAGGCCGTAGCGCGCTTGTTTGAATATTTGGCTAAATCCATCTGACCTCTAAGGCAAGGACCCGATGACACAAGACCAGACTTTACGTCTTTCTCCGACAATCAACGATATTGCCCGTGTCGCGGAAGTAAGTCTGGCGACTGTAGACCGGGTGCTGAATGCCCGTCCCGGAGTCCGCAAAGCGACTATTAAGAAGGTCTATCAGGCGATCGCTGATCTAGGCTATGTGCGCGACACGGCGGCAGCAAATTTGGCACGGGGCCGGTTTTACAATTTCGTGTTTGTCCTGCCGTCAAATAGCAATGAATTCATCACTTCTCTGGAGTGGCAAATCCAGCAGCTTGGAGTAGCACTTCGCCATGAACGTACCCGCCTGACGTTTGTCCGCGTGGTGGCCTTTGATCCTGTCGCTCTGGCTGAAGCCATTGCTCAGATTGATGCGTCAAAGGTGGATGGTGTCGCAATATTTGGCCCGGAAACGCCATCTGTTCGGGATTCGATCACTCATCTTAAAGCCAATGGCGTGACTGTTGTATCCCTTGTTGCCGATATTCCCAGCTCGGAACGGGACCAATACGTCGGCGTTGACAACGTGGCTGCAGGTCGCACGGCCGCGCAATTGTTAGGACGGTGTATTGGACCTCAAGAGGGCAGTATTCTCGTACTTACAGGGTCCATGTGGGCCCGTGATCATCTAGAACGGCGGCTCGGCTTTGATGAGGTGATGGCGCGCGATTTTCCAAATTTGAAAGCGCTCGCATCTTTGGAAGGGCGCGATGACCCGGAACTAATTGAACGTTTACTGCCAGGGATTTTAAGCGAAAACTCAGACATCATTGGTATCTATTCGACCGCTGCCGGTAACGAAGGATTGCTGACCTTCCTCAACCGTAGAGCGCTAATCTTCCGGCCTGTTGTCGTTGCGCATGAATTGACGCAACTATCGCGTGCCGCCCTGCAGGGCGGAGTATTTGACGCCGTCATCAGTCAGGATTCAGGCCATCTGGTGCGCAGCGCAGTGCGTATAATGCGCGCCAACAGCGACAACCTGCCCATCAACTCAGCCCAAGAACGTATCCGCATAGACATCTATCTTAAGGAAAACATGCCCCTCTCAGATGAGGGAAATATGGAGGATTACCAATGAAAACTATCAAAGGCCCCGGGCTGTTTCTGGCGCAATTTGCGGGCGACAACGCGCCCTTTGACACATGGGGCGGAATTACCAAATGGGCGGCTGAGTGCGGCTATAAGGGCGTACAGGTTCCGAGCTGGGACGCACGCCTGTTTGATCTGGCGAAAGCGGCAACGAGCAAAGATTATTGCGATGAGTTCAAAGGTCAGGCGGCGGCAAACGGCGTAGAGGTGACGGAGCTGTCCACCCACCTACAAGGTCAGCTTGTAGCTGTGCACCCTGCTTATAACACTGTCTTTGACGGTTTTGCAGACCCGTCCGTTCACGGCAATCCAGCGGCGCGGCAGGAATGGGCCGTAGATCAGATGATGAAAGCGATTTCAGCCTCAAAAAACATGAGCATCAAGGACCACGTGTCATTTTCTGGCGCACTGGCCTGGCCCTATGTCTACCCTTGGCCACAGCGCCCTGCCGGTTTGGTGGAAACAGCGTTTGACGAGCTGGCTAAACGTTGGCGGCCGATCCTTGATCACGCCGAGGATAACGACGTAAACATCTGTTATGAAATCCATCCAGGTGAGGATCTGCATGACGGTGTAACTTTTGAAATGTTCTTGGAACGTGTGGACAATCACGCGCGTTGCAACATGCTATACGATCCGTCACACTACGTGCTGCAGTGTTTGGATTATCTCGACAACATCGACATCTACAAAGAGCGTATCAAAATGTTCCATGTCAAGGATGCAGAGTTTAATCCAACCGGTCGCCAAGGTGTATATTCCGGCTATCAGCCCTGGATAGACCGTGCGGGGCGGTTCCGCTCGCTTGGCGATGGGCAAGTCGATTTTGGGGCAATTTTTTCCAGACTCTCAGCGATAGATTTTGACGGCTGGGCTGTTGTTGAATGGGAATGCTGCCTAAAGCACCCAGAAGACGGCGCGCGTGAGGGCGCGCAATTTGTCAAAGAACATATCATCCGTGTGACCGAACGCGCCTTTGACGATTTTGCAGACAGCGGCACGGATAAGTCTGCCAACCGCAAGATGCTGGGAATTTGAGCATGTCACGTATCAGTCTAGGTATGGTGGGCGGCGGGAACGACGCTTTTATCGGTGGAGTGCACCGGATTGCGAGCCGCATAGATGACCGATATGAACTGGTCGCTGGCGCACTGTCTTCCACCCCAGAAAAGGCGCAGGTCTCTGGGAAGGCATTGGGGATTACGCGGATCTATGATGATTTCAAACAGATGGCGATACGCGAGGCGCGATTGAAGAATGGGATCGAAGCTGTGTCCATCGTTACTCCAAACCACATGCACTATCCGGCCGCGCGTGAATTTCTCAAACGTGGCATCCACGTGATCTGCGACAAACCACTGACATCAACTTTGGCGGATGCTAGAAAACTGGTAAAAGCCGCAGAGCGATCTAGCGCGCTGTTTGTCCTGACACACAATTACACCGGATATCCGATGGTGCGTCAGGCGCGCGAAATGGTAGCGCGCGGAGCGATTGGCAGAATCCGAGTTGTACAGGTTGAATACCCGCAAGATTGGCTGACCCAGCAAGAGGACTTCAAACAGGCTGAATGGCGCACGGACCCTGCACGTTCTGGCGCGGGCGGATCAACAGGGGATATCGGCACCCACGCTCATAATCTTGCGCGCTTTGTAACAGGGTTGGAGGTTGAAAGCCTCGCCGCTGATCTTGATGCTTTTGTGCCAGGTCGGCAGGTTGACGATAACGGTCATGTAATGCTTCGTTTTGAGGGGGGGGCTAAGGGCATGTTGTGGTGTTCACAGGTCGCTCCTGGCAACGAAAATGCCCTTCGCATCCGTGTGTATGGGGAGGCTGGTGGTTTGGAGTGGGCGCAGGAAGATCCCAACTATCTGTGGCACACCCCCTATGGTAAGCCCAAACAATTGATCACGCGCAATGGGTCTGGTGCCGGAGAAGCCGCTGCGCGCATCAGCCGTATCCCGCCAGGCCATCCTGAAGGGTATCTTGAGGGTTTTGCGAATATCTACAACGAGGCTGCAGATGCAATTGTCGCGTATCGCGAGGGCAAAGAACCAACCGAGGAGGTTATTTACCCAACGGTCAAAGATGGGCTGAAAGGTATCGAGTTTATAAACGCTTGCGTCCGATCTTCAGCAAGAAATGCGGCATGGGTTAAGGTTTGATTTTCAAAACCAAGTTACTCCCTTGCGCCGGTTAATAGTTCTCAATTACAGCATACCTGCATTGTCGTTGGCTAAACACATGATGCACGTAAAGTGTAGTAAGCAGCCTGGAGTTGCAGCGTCTCCAACGTCAGATTCTAGGTGGATGCACCTCTTCTGCCAAGAATAAACATTGGGTGATATTAAGTAAGACGTTCAAGATGGCTGCGGAATTTGACGCAATCAAAGAAATTCCACCTATTCCTAACTTCTCTGTCACTGACAATCCGAGGGTCACATTTGATGAAAAAGAATACTCCCAGTTTTTGAGTTCCATTAAGAAATGTATCAAGAAGGGTGATGTTGTTCGAGGTCATAAGATTACCGATGAATTCTATTATTTTGTGTGCATCATCGTGCATTCTTATCTGCGTCCAACAGATAGAGAAGCATTTGCACTGAAACATAAAGATATCTCACCCAATGATGATGGCACAATCAACCTGCGTGTAACAAAGGGTAAGACTGGTTTCAGACAGTCATTTTCAACAGAATCTGGATCCGATTTTTATAATCATCTCCGGAAAATCAACAGTGATTACGCACGACCCAATAATTTCCTTTTCTTACCAAAAATGGAAAACCG
>MDTC01254309.1_pt1 | contig 12071 bp, 6 predicted proteins | sample 811181 | NCBI WGS metagenome assembly MDTC01 (sample SAMN05326644, study PRJNA326480) | marine metagenome | isolation source: seawater | place: Pacific Ocean: North | collected 2011
GCGGAGCTGGCAGAGGTCAATGGTGCCTTGGCAGATTTTGCCAGCACGCTGCAGGCTGCAAAGGATGTGGAGGCGCAGCGACAGGCTGTGTTGGAGCGGGTGGATGCAGATCTCAATGAGCAGCGGGAGCGCCAATCGGGAACGCAATCGCAAGCTGCTTCATCGGATTCAGAATTATCATCGAAGCGCGAAGAGTTTAATGCGCTTGAGCTGCAAAAGCGTGGCAACGTGGTGCGGTTGGAGAAATTGTCCTCCGAAAAAATTCAACTGGAAGAAGAGCGAGGCCAGCTGGGATCAAGGCTTTTAGAATTTGAGGAGTCTGTTGCAACGGACAAGCTCGGCGTGGAGACGCATCGCGGTTCGGTGGAAGAGCGACAGGCGCGCCTCCAGTCAATCGGCACTGATCTGGGTGTTGTAGAGAATGAACTGGACGAGTTGGTGCAACTGCAGGCAGCCCACAAGTCGCGGTGCGATGTATTGCAGCAATTGGTTCAAGCCAAGGAGGGCTACGGGTCGGGTGCTCAGGTCGTGTTGGCAAAATGCGATGAGGCATTGGGCTCTCTGGCGGATAAGATAAATGTCGATGAACCCTACGTGAAGGCTGTTGAGGCGGCACTGGGGAGCAATCTGCAACTTGTATTAACAGAACAGCCCGAAGCGGCACGGGATATCCTGGATGGCCTCACCGAGCGCGAAGAGGGCTGCGCGAGCATTGCTGCTTTGGATCTGATCACCTCTAGAAATGGGCATTTCACACCCGATAGTGATCCCATTGTGGGTCAGTCGGCTTTGTCGGTGTTGAAGGTGGAAGATCGCTTTGCGCCACTGGCAAAAGCACTGCTTGAGCGGACTTACATTGTCGACAATCTGAGCCAAGCAACTGAGGCGTGGCGCGCGGCAGCAGGTGAATTTGACTTCGTGACTTTGGCTGGCGAGACCCTGGATAATCGGGGAGTTTATACGGGGGGTAAACAGAACGGCAATGCCACCGATTCGCTTCTTGGTCGACGCAACGAGATCACAGAACTTGACTTTAGGCTGGAGGAATTGGGCCCACGGATTAATGAGTTAAGTCGCCGCAAGGGCGCCCTTCTGGCGGAGCAAACCGACTTGCAGGCGAGCCTCCAAAACGCAAGGAGCGAATTAAGTCACCGCGAGGTGGCGGTGGCTACGCGGCAGGGGGAATTCAATGCGCTGGACAAATCGCGTGGGGATTTGGGGCAGAAAATACAGGCGGTTGTCTACGAGGTGAATAGCCTGGCTGAACAGGATGAGCAGGCGCGCGCCAAGGGACAGGAATTGACCGGGCAAATTCAAGGATTGGAGGTGCGCAAGAATGAATTGGATGATGCCCTTGCGGAGTTTTCGGCAACGATTGAGCGTCTTCGTGAAAATCGCGAGTCGGCGAATGAAGCGTTAACCGAGGCAAAAATCGAGTTGTCCAACGCCGAGCAACGGGAATCAGCCCTAATGGGGCGACGGCAGCCGATCGAGGCGCGCTTGGAGGAATTGCGTAACACGATTGAGCGCGCGCAACAAACGCTGGATGATTGCGCGAGCCGGAAGGTGCAGTATGAAGCGGAGGACGCCGAGTCCCGCCGGGAAATTGACCGGCTGCGCACACAGCGAGAAGAAGTCAGCCAGAACGCGGCAACATTGGTGGATCGACGCAATGAGGTAGCTGCCGAGACCGAGTCGCGTGATCTTGCGTTGGCGGACCGGCGCAATTCATTGTCGGACCTGCAGGAGCAAAAGCGCGAGCTGGACGTTGAATTGGCGCAGAAACAAATGACGCAGGAGAATCTGGTTGAACGTATCCAGCAGAAGTATGATGTCGACCTACGGGAAGTTCGTGGGGAATGTATCACCATTACCATCACTGACAACGGGCGTGCGAGTGTGGAAACATTGACGCCCGACGAGGTGGCCTCAAGTGGTGCGGCAACCGATTGGGAGGCAGTCTCTGGCCGCGTGGCCGAGTTACAGGAGAAAATCGACGGAATGGGCCCGGTGAACCTGGTGGCTATCGATGAATACGAGGAGGTGGAAGAGCGGCACAAGTTCCTTACAGCTCAGCATGAGGATTTGGTGAATGCGAAACAGGAGCTAATGGAGGTTATTAACCGGATTAACCGGCAATCGCGCGAGATGTTTCGTGAAACATTCGAGAAGATCCGTGTTAATTTCCAAGCAAATTTCCCCGACATGTTTGGTGGAGGCAAGGCTGACCTTGTGTTGACCGAAAGCGACGATGTGCTGGAGAGCGGCGTGGAGATCATGGCGCGGCCACCGGGTACTCAGTTAAAGAAAAATTCGTTGCTCTCGGGTGGGCAGCAGACCATGACGGCGGTGGCGTTGCTGTTTTCAATTTACCAGGTACAACCCAGCCCATTCTGTGTGCTGGACGAGCTGGATGCGCCACTGGACGACTCGAACATTGACCGCTTCCTCGAGAAGTTGAAGAGTTTCTTGAAGCATTCGCAGTTTCTCATTATCACACACAACAAACGAACGATCAGCGTGGCCGACGTGCTCTATGGGGTCACCATGCAGGAGCGGGGCGTAAGTCGTGTAGTGAGCGTGAAGTTTCACGATCGATCGCGGCCTGGTAATCTTGTTCCAGAAGTTGACCCAAAAGAAGCAGGCAATGAAAATGAGACATCTGAGGAAAACGAGGAAATTTTTCTGGCAAAATAACCTGTAATCAGTCATCGCCATCAAATCACACACCTTAACCGCTTGATGTTAAGAACTCAGGTTACACCCATTTTCTTGCCTTCATATTTCCTCGCCGTTAGGTTCCCTGCCGATGTCTGAGGGAATCGAGAATGTGGTGATTATTGGTTCAGGCTGCGCTGGTTATACGGCCGCAATTTATTCGGCGCGCGCTAACCTGGAGCCATTGGTGGTAACCGGAGCGATGCCGGGCGGATTGTTGACGACCACAAGTATTGTTGAGAATTACCCGGGTTTTCCTGATGGCATAGACGGGACGGAGCTAATGATTCGTATGCAGCAACAGGCGGAGCGTTTCGGTGCACGTGTCCAGTTTGGTAGCATGCTGGAGGCAACAGACTTATCGCAGCGACCTTTCATGCTCACAGTTGACGGCAAGGAAATTTTAACGCAAACGCTCATTATTGCGAGTGGTGCGGGACATCGGCACCTCGGGCTCGAAAGCGAGGTGAAACTGGATAAAAAGGGCGTAACCTATTGTGCGACCTGCGATGGGGCGTTGCCAATGTTTAGAGATCAACCATTGGTGGTTGTTGGGGGAGGGGATTCGGCCTGTGAGGAGGCGACTTACCTGACCCGATTTGGGTCGAAAGTCTATCTCATTCATCGTCGCGATGAATTGCGAGCCTCGAAAATCATGGCGGACCGGGCATTGAGCAATGAAAAACTTGAGCCGGTTTGGGACACGGTGGTAACTGAGATACTTGATGTTAATCAGGATAAAGTGACGGGCGTACGTGTGCGAAATGTGAAAACCGGTGTGGAAAGTGTAATCGACTGCGCTGGAGTGTTTGTCGCGATTGGGCACGTGCCCAACACTAAGGTTTTTCGGGGGCAGGTGGATTTGGATGATGGCGGTTATGTGTTGCGCACCGATGGAGCACGTACAAATGTTGAGGGGGTTTATGTGGCGGGTGACTGCTCTGATAGTGTTTATCGTCAGGCAGTGACGGCTTCCGGAATGGGGTGTGCGGCGGCGATTGAAGCTGAACGGAACTTGGCGAATCTTGGTTAGCCAGCTGCTTTTTTTTGCTGCAGGCGATTGAGTCGTTGCTTTACCCCTCCTATACGGGGGAAATATTTAGAAGGAATGAAATCACGAAAGGCTCATATTAAGCGAGTGACGCGAGAGACCTCAATTGACTTGCACCTCAATATTGACGGCAAAGGGAAAGCGGGTGTTTCCACGGGGATTGCTTTTTTTGACCACATGCTTGAGTTGTTTGCCAAGCACTCAGTGTGTGATTTAAAGGTTCATTGCAATGGAGATTTGGATGTTGATGGGCACCACACGGTTGAGGATTGCGGGCTGGTCCTAGGGCAGGCGTTTTTTAATGCGTTGGCTGAAAAAAGGGGCATCCAGCGTTACGGTACCGGCTTTGATCCGCGCAATCCCTTATGGGGGGATGCGCACGTTCCTATGGACGAAACATTGGCTCGGTGTGTTGTGGATTTTAGCGGTCGACCTTTCATGGTTTGGCGGGGAATGGATAAGCTGGGTTTCCGCGTGGTGAAAGCCGAGCGAAAGCAGGACATGTCGACCGCCTTCCGGTTTGGGCTGGCTCGAGAGTTTTTTCAGGGGTTTGCCAATGAGGCCCGGTGCAACCTTCACTTGGAGTTGTTGTATGGACAGGAGCCACATCATGTGGTCGAGGCTTTGTTTAAGGCCTTTGCCAAGGCGGTGGATTTTGCCTGCCAGCACGATCCACGTATTGCAGGCAAGGTGCCCAGCACAAAAGGACGGTTGATTAAGTGAGGGGAGCCAGCGAATATCCGGCGAGCAACCTTTACTAAGTTATGCCGCGTTTGGACATCAAAAATGCCAGTGATGACGAGTTGGTCCGTGCCTCCCAGCGCGGCAGGGCTGATTGCTATGAAGAGCTGGTATTCCGGCATCGTGACAAGATTTATGCGCGGGCCTTTAGCATGCTGCGCAACGAGGAAGAAGCCTTGGACATGTCACAGGAGGCTTGGATTAAGGGTTGGCAACGCCTTAAGCAATTCAAGCGTGATGCGAGTTTTACCACATGGATGACGCGGATTGTTATTAATCTTTGTCTGGATTTTCTGCGCAAGCGCCAGCGACAGGCGACCGATTCACTGGAGCGTATCGAGGAGGAGGGAGGCGGCATAGAGCGGCGTATGCCGGTGGAGACATTCAATCCCACCGAGAATATGGAGCGCGAGGAGCTTCGCGAGGAAATTGACAGTGCAATGGAAAAACTAAGCCACGAACACCGCACGGTGCTGCTGTTGCATGAATTTGAGGGGATGGAGTATAAGGAAATAGCCAAGGCTATGGCCTGCTCCATCGGCACAGTGATGAGCCGGCTTTTCTACGCCCGCAGACGACTGGGAAGCCTGTTGATTACCTTAAAGAAGGAAAGGCAAAAATAGTTGCAATAAGAGCAAAGATTAATCTGAATAATAGGGGATAAGTTCAGTCAAAGGTGGCATCGGGGCGATGAATTACGAAAAAAAGATCAAAGTGCAGGCTTGGGTGGATGGGCAGATGCCAGCTCATGAAGCTGCCCGAGTAGCTGATTGGGTGGAAACAGATTCGGAAGCTCGCGAGTTGGCAGAGGAGCTGCGGAGTGTAAAAGTGCTTCTACAGATTGGCGAGAAGCCGGTAAAGGTGGAAGATTCCCGGGAATTTTATTGGGCCCAAATAGCTAGGCGCATTGATTCCAAGGATACGACAGAGCCCAAAGCTGAGGTGGTTGGCTCGACCACTTGGATAGAGTGGTGTCAGCAATGGTTGGTTCCGGTGGGTGGATTGGCAGCCATAGTGGTAATGATTGCAACGGTGGGCACACAACCCGGGATGGTTCACCCCACGGGCGGACCTGAAGCTGACACCCAAAACTTGGAACCCGTTGCTCCTGTGGTTTTTGCTCCGGCGGGACAGGCTGAGCCCGATGTGAGTAGTAGCGAGGGTGAGGTTCCTGCCGAGGATGTCGATGTGCTGAATCTGAATGTTCCGACCGATGCAAACCCAAATTTGCAGCCGGGAATTAATGAGCGGACTATACCGTCGATCGAGAATCCAGAACGCTAGACCAATCGGCAACACAGGATTTCAACGCTCGCAATCGCGGGCGTTTTTTTCTTTAACATAAGTTGTTTGCGCCGCCTCTATTTGGTGGTTGTGAATTGTTTGGGCACAAGATATTGTCTTAGAGCGGTGATTTAGCGAAATAAAGGTTTGGCTCAAAAACCTCTATTTTGTACTATTGCGCGTCAGTTTTTTCGGTGCGAAAGGAGTCTGGCAATCCCGTTTATGGCGGCAAAAAAGAAAGCTAAATCTGTGGCCAAAAAAGCCAAGAAGAAGGTCGAAAAAAAGGCCGATACCGGTGCTGGTGTCGAGAAGTACGATGCTTCCAAGATCGATAAGCTCGAGGGCTTGGAGGCGGTGCGCAAGCGTCCGGGCATGTATATTGGTGATCCTGATGAGCATGGGTTGCATCACTGTGTGTTCGAGGTCATGGATAACTCCATTGACGAGCATCTCGCCGGGTTCTGCAAAAAAATTGGAGTAACCATCCATGTCGATGGCTCGGTTTCCATCAAGGATGACGGGCGCGGTATCCCAGTCGACATGCATCCCAAGTTCAAAATGCCTGCAGTGGAGTTGGTGCTTACCAATCTGCACGCCGGCGGAAAGTTTGGGCAGGGAGCCTACAAGTACTCAGGCGGACTACATGGTGTTGGTGCCAAATGTGTGAATGCACTTTCGGAGTGGTTTAAGGTGGAGGTTTATCGTGATGGCAAGGTCTATCACATGGAATTTGCGCGTGGCAAAACCACACGGAAACTGGACGTGATTGGCAAGAGTAACTCGACTGGAACCTTGGTTACCTTCAAGCCGGATCCGCAGATTTTCACCATTACGCTGGAATATAAATTCGATATCCTTGCCAGGCGGCTTCGTGAATTGGCGTTCTTGAATCCAGGGGTTGAAATTGACCTTGTTGATGAGCGTGAGGATGACAAATCTGAAACCTTTTTCTATCGGGATGGCATTGAGCAGTTTGTTCGGCAACTCGGCCGGAATAAGCAACTGGTGCATGCAAGCCCCATTGTCGTGGCGGCTGAACGTGATGAGGTTTTTGTTGATGTCGTGCTGCAATATAACGACAGCTACAATGATCAGATTCTCTGCTACGCCAACTCGATTCCAAATCCAGATGGCGGCACACACCTCACGGGTTTTCGCACAGCACTTACCCGTGCCATCAACCAATACGCAAAGAGCAACAACCTGCTGAAGGAAAAGGATCCCAGCCTTTCTGGAGACGATGTGCGGGAGGGATTGGTGGCTATTGTCAGCGTGAAATTGCCCAACCCGCGCTTCAACGCCCAGACGAAGGTCAAGCTTGTCAATAACGAGATTGAGGGCGTCGTCTTGAAGGCAACTTATGATGGCTTGATGCATCAATTTGACACGGCACCGTCGATTGCGAAAAAAGTGATTGATAAGGCACTGACTGCTGCACGAGCCCGTGAGGCAGCGCGCAAGGCGCGTGATACGGTTCGCAAGAGCGCAATGACTGGCGGCGGGTTGCCCGGCAAACTTGCTGATTGCTCCGATCGTGATCCGGCGAATACCGAACTGTATATTGTAGAGGGTGATTCAGCCGGTGGTTCGGCCAAGCAGGGGAGAGATCGCAAGTTTCAGGCTATTCTGCCAATTCGAGGCAAGTTGATCAACGTGGAGAAGGCGCGACTCAATAAGGTTTTGGAGAATCGTGAAATCCGCACGATGATTACCGCGGTTGGCACGGGGATAGGTGACGGCGAGGGTGAGGGGGCCTTCGACATAAATAAACTTCGTTATCACAAAATCATCATCATGACTGATGCCGATGTTGATGGAAGCCATATTCGCACGTTGCTGCTGACGTTTTTTTATCGGCAGATGCCGCAGTTAGTAAAAAGCGGGTATGTGTATATTGCTCAGCCACCACTATATCAAGTGTCGCGTCGTAAGCGAGTCGAGTACATTGCCGATGACAACGCACTGAACAAAATTCTGATTGAACTTGGGGCCGAAGACTTGGCTCTTAAAACTCTGAAAACAAAGAAGAAACTGGATTCCAAGCAACTTGGTGAAATACTGGATATGCTGGAGACGCTTGACAAATATGCGCGCGCAATAAAGCGGCACGGCGGCGAGTTTTCAGAGTATGTAGCGCAACGCAAAAAAAACGGTGAACTCCCTGAGCATTTGGTAAAAGTTCGAGAGGGCAACGACGAGACTGTACATTATTTTCACACTGAAAAAGAACTGGCGACGTTTTCTAAGAAAAATTCTGACTTGAGTTTGTTTGGTGATGACGAATCTGAATCCAATGGAAGCAACGTGTCCAAGGCTAGTTCTGAATCAGGCAATACCCGGAGAGCGACTCACTATGAACTTCACGAAAGCAAAGCTGTGCAAGCCTTGCTCGGCTCGCTGTCAAGCAAAGGACTGCCGATCGATAATTACACAGCCCAAGACAAGCCGCTTTTTGAATTGATCGAGGGCGAGGACGGGCGGGCGCATCCGCTTTTTTCCATCGGGGAAATTCTCCATACGGTTAAGGAGATAGGCCGAAGAGGAATCCAGATAAAGCGTTTTAAGGGCTTGGGTGAAATGAATGCGAAGGAACTTTTTGAAACTACAATGAACCCCGAGTCACGACGCCTATTAAAGGTTGACGTAACTGATGTTGCAGCCGCTGAGGATATGTTCACCAAACTCATGGGTGACGAGGTTGAGCCTCGGCGTGTGTTCATTCAAGATAACGCTTTAAACGTCCGTAATCTGGACATCTAATTTCCCAACTAATTCATGGCAAAGAAAAAGGGATCCGGAGATTTGCCCGTTGCAACGACGCCGCTCTTTGCGGCTAACGAGAAAATCGACACCATAAATGTCGCGGACGAGATGAAGAACTCGTTCTTGGACTACTCTATGTCGGTTATTATTTCACGTGCCTTGCCGGACGCGCGTGACGGCTTAAAACCATCGCAACGTCGCATACTTTATGCAATGAGTGAGTTGTCACTTTATCCCGGGCGGAAGCATTTTAAGTGTGCAAAAATTTGTGGCGACACTAGCGGTAATTATCATCCACACGGTGAGGCTGTTATTTACCCCACGCTCGTAAACATGGCTCAACCCTGGTCGATCCGCGAGACACTGGTTGATGGCCAAGGCAACTTTGGAAGTGTAGAGGGAGACTCTCCGGCTGCCATGCGCTACACCGAGGCGCGTCTTACGCATCTTGGCACTGCACTGATGGACGACATGGACCGCGACACGGTTAATTTTGTCCCCAATTATGATGAGCGGCTCACGGAGCCCACAGTATTTCCCGCCGCCTTTCCTAATTTACTGGTCAATGGAGGCACCGGAATTGCTGTTGGCATGGCTACTAATATTCCACCTCATAATCTTGGAGAGATTATCGATGGTATATGTGCACAGATAGACAAGCCTGATATCACGCTTAAACAGCTGATGAAATATGTTAAAGGGCCGGATTTTCCAACCGGCTGTTCTGTCTGCGGTTTGGCCCCGATTGAACAATATTTTAAAACTGGTAAAGGCTCGGTGAAAGTTCGTGGGTCGCTTGACGTAGAGGAGGACAGGGGAGGTAAGAGTAAAATTGTCATCACGGAAATTCCGTTCAATGTCAATCGGGCAACGCTTGTTGAACGCATAGCGCAGCTTGCGAATGAACGTATTCTTTCTGAAATCACCGCTGTACGTGATGAGTCTGATGAGAATACGCGCGTGGTCATCGAGCTAAAGCGTGATGCCGTTCCCAAAGTGGTAATTAATAATTTATATAAACACACATCACTTGCTACAAGTTTTGCTTCCAATATGCTGGCCATTGATCATGGCCGGCCGAAGGTTCTTGGGCTAAAGGAGTTAAACGACTGTTACATTGAACATCGACGTGAAGTTGTTATCCGCCGCACACGGTTTGATTTAGAGAAAGCCGAACGGCGCGGTGAAGCACTTGAAGGCTATCTTATAGCCCTGAATAACCTTGATGAATTCATTCGAATTATTCGCCAGTCGGCAAATCGAGAAGAGGCTAAGGTAAAATTACTTGCGTTCGACTTCACACGTAAAGCCGTTGAGAAAATTGGCATAATGATCCGAAATGAAGCACGTCTCAAAAATGGCCGATATGAATTTAGTGAGCAACAGGCGGATGCAATTCTTGAATTACGCCTTTACCAGTTGACCGGCCTTGAACAGGACAAGGTCAAGGGTGAGTACAAAGAACTGATAATTAAGATCAAGGATCTAAAGGATATTCTAGCCAAGGAAAAGCGTGTCTTTGACATTATAAAAGATGAACTGAACATAATTAAAGAGAAACATGCCACACCACGCAGAACAAAATTGGCTCCTGATGAAGGTGAGATGTCCATTGAGGATTTAATAGCCAATGAACCGGTTATAATCACGCTCACACACAATGGGCTAATAAAGCGCACAAATATCAGTGCTTACAGAGCCCAAAGGAGGGGAGGGAAAGGAGTCATTGGTATGGCTACGCGCAAAGCTCAAAGCGAAAAGGAGAAAGGCGATTTCATTGAGCATCTTTTTGCAGCGAGCACACATGACTATCTGATGTTTTTCACGAACACCGGCAGGGTGTATATCGAACGTGTGCACGAGATACCGGACATGGGACGTGCTTCGAAGGGGCGAAGTATTGCGAACTTACTCGAATTGAAACACGGTGAAAAAATTGCCGATATTATTCGAGTAAAGGCGGTTTATGGCCCAAAAAAAGAGGACCTTACTTGGCAACAGGAGAGTTGCATATTTTTTGCCACACGAAATGGTACCGTCAAAAAGACTACGCTTAGTGATTTTGCTAATGTTCGTCGTGGCGGTATAATCGCCATCAAAATTGCGCCGGGCGATTTACTCATCGAGGCGCGATTCACCACCGGCCAGAATGACGTTGTGCTCATCACTGCGAACGGAATGAGTATTCGTTTCCGTGAGGAGGATGTCCGGGTGATGGGTCGCGCGGCGGCCGGGGTTCGCGGCATCAAGCTGGGCAAGGAGGATCACGTCATCGCCTTGGCGATTACCGTGGATGACGCCACACTGCTGGTCGCCGGCGAGAACGGTATTGGAAAACGCACAGACTTTGGTGAATACCGCGTCCAAACGCGGGGCGGCAAGGGTATCATCACCATGAAGACCAACAAAAAAACAGGAAAGGTGGTTGGTGCACTAACTGTACAGGATGATAACGAAATCATGATCATTACCGTGGGAGGTCAAATGGTTCGCACCGGGGTCAAGGGAATACGGGAGGCGGGTCGTAATACACAAGGGGTTCGGTTGGTGAAACTGGATACAGGTGACCGACTTCAGGACATCGCCCCGGTGATTACCGCCCAAAAGGAGGAGGCGGCAGGTGAAGAAGAGGAGGCTCAGGAATAGTTAGCAGCAGTCGGGACCGCAGGCATCGGAGTGTTGTTTGGTGCTGATTTTCGGCATGAAATAATTAGCCTCTGTTTTACGGTTCGCACCATTTTTGGCGGCTTCCACTGTAACTGAGCGGAAGTCAATTTTCTCGACGGTGCGCCAGGGTTTTTCGGCGCGATTAAGAATACGAATGGGGTCAAATCCGTTATCGGCAAAGGCGCGAATAAAACGATCCTCACGAAGTGCGCCACTGATGCAGCCGCTCCATAGTTCCGGGTCCTGCTGCATGGCCTCGGGCACATCGTCACTGCTGACAATGTCGGAAATAACGGCTCGACCACCGTGTTTGAGAACCCGGAAAAGCTCAGCGAACATCTGTTGCTTGGCTGCGTTGTCAATTAGGTTAAGGACGCAGTTGGAGACGATCACGCCGATGCTGTTGCTTGGGATCATCGGAGATTCAGAGCGCAGGCGGGCAGCGATTTGCTCAGCTTCCAGATAGCCATCCAATCCAGAAAGCGGGCGGTCGGTAAGAGCCTCATCAAGCTGTTCCAGGTCTAGCGCCAGGTCCTGGATGCGGGCCTTGCGGAATTCAACATTGCGGTAACCGATGTTTTTGGCAACCACTGGCGCATTGTCGCGGGCCAGGGCGAGCATGTCATCGGTCATGTCGACCCCGATCACCTTACCTTTTGGTCCGACTATCTGCGCGGCGATAAAACATATTTTGCCGGTGCCGCTGCCCAGATCCAGGACCGTCTCGTTGGGCCGGATATGTTTGCTGGGGTCACCGCAACCGTAGTCACGCTCAATAACTTCCCTGGGGATTGCCTTTAGATATTTTGCGTCGTAATCAACCGCGCAGCAAAGGGAATCCTCCGCC
>MDTC01119807.1_pt1 | contig 12070 bp, 10 predicted proteins | sample 811181 | NCBI WGS metagenome assembly MDTC01 (sample SAMN05326644, study PRJNA326480) | marine metagenome | isolation source: seawater | place: Pacific Ocean: North | collected 2011
ATTGGTTGTAGTGAACCTGAGGAAAGCAACTGATCTAGTGTCGAATCTATAAAACCTTTGTTTACATCTGTTTGAAAAATCTTTGGTAAAAAACTAGCTATATCCCTAGTACCAGTATATTTCTTACTATCACCTGGTGTGGTTATTAATGGAGCAACATTAAGATTAGGTTTACGTTCACTCATTAGTAGTAACCTCCGCCTGATCCGCCGCCGCCACTAGTTCCTGACCCTGTTGACTGTATAGTTCCAGAACTAGTTTCTCCTATAGTTGTGCTATTTTTTTGTACAGTTTGTGTTACTATTATATTGCTAGTTTTTACTACAGGTAAAAAGAGTTCGTCAGCATTTGAAGTAATTTCAAATAAATCTGTTGTGTTGTCTGTGTTACTAACTGGTTGAATCGTTATTTGACTTATTTCCCCAATCATGTTATTATGAATATAAGCGGCTAATTCAGTAAAGTAAAAATCTTCACCAAAATCCCAATTATCTATATTAAAATAATCTGTGATTAGTCTAATTACATTTTGTTTTATTTCTGTATCGCTCATTGAGCTATTACTTGTCTTTGTAACATTAAATCTAGCTTGCATTTCACTATCAGCAAGATCTCCAAATAATATTTTATATTTTACAGGTCTATAAATTATTTGGTCACTAATAGCTTTTTTACTTTGTAACGAGTCAAAAATATTAGTAAGTTCATTAATTGTAGGTGCATTTGGTTTAGTTTCAACTCTACCATCATAGTTTGCCCATATTCTAAAATCAGAATCATAACTTTTTAATAATACATAAGTATCAACTATATTTGTGACCGAAGGATCTATTACATTATCAATGTCACTGATCCTATTATACTGAGTATGCAAATTTGCTTTCCCGTTGACCGTTGTTGTGCCTGCTGAATCATAAACTGTGTAATCAAAACCGTCAACTGTTTTTGTTCCTAGCTTAATGGTTTGACCTCTAAGGATATTATTAAAACTTTCAGGATTGGTAGGATAATCATTATTGTTTGGATTGGATAATGCAACTCTAACTTTATAAGGATCTGTATATCCATCTTTGTATGTAATATATCCAAACGTATTAAACACATAATCTATGCCCAATGGTGTTGGGTCATCATCTGTCAGCTTATTAATACTTAAAACTTTAATTGTATCACGTAAAGGTTTTTGCGTTTCACTGCTAAATGTTTGATTAAAGTTTAAATTTCCAAATTTTAATTTTGCTGTACTTCCAAAAATAAGTTGTGTTCTTCTTGCTAGCACCTCCCATTGTGTGCTAGAATAATTCATTCTAATTAGCCAGCTGTTATCTCTTCCTGTCTGTGCATTATCCGCTTCATATAATCTACTCCAACTTGCAACGCTATTATTTGCTGTAGTGTTTGCAGGCAAATTTGCACTATCAATTACAAGCCAAGATTGACTTGTGGAGTTATATCTTAATCCAAAACTTACTTTATTACTAATTTTATTTAAAACCGCAGTTTTAATTGTTGCATCAAAATCCATTTGAAAAGGAGTAACTATTCTTCTAACTCTAGAAGCACTGTTCACTATACCACTTAACACAATAGCACCTTTGCCAGCATTATCTAATCCAGTTGGACTACCACTGCTATCGTCATCACCTATTCCATCTTTGTACACTCTGTCTATTTTGACAAATTTAGTTTCAGCAAAACCCACTGTAACTTTGGCAGTTGCATTTGAACCACCTCCGCCTGTAATTGCAACAACTGTATTAACGTTGTAATCATTTCCTGAATTTGTAATTGTTAGAGCAGTAACTACCCCTGCTACTACAGTTGCACTAGCAGTAGCGTTTGACCCAGCACCTAAAATTGTTACTGTAGGAGCACTAGTATAACCACTACCTCCATTAACAAGAGTAATTGTTTCTATGTAGCCCATTTTATAAGGCGAACTAATAAATTCAACCAAGCTATTTAAACTTGCTTTTCTAAGTGAATTTGTCTGAGTAAGACCAACTCTTTGTATATAATTTCCACTTCCATTATTCAATGTAAAATATCCACTTGAACTAGATGCTCCTTTTGAAATTTGATTCCATCTAAAAACATTGGACTCGTCATTTGTTGTAGAATTTACTACTGTAATATTAGCGGTGGTGTCATCAAAATCTGTTGTTGCTGAATAACCTGTGCTTGAATAACCCTGTCTATTGTAATAAAAGTTTTTTAGTTCTTCATTGCTTATCAAAGGTAAAATATGTTTTTTATAAATTTGTTCACTTGTAAGTGTGTTAGGCAGAGTGATTAAACTACGATTTGTAACATTATTTTCATAAACATATCCGTCATCAGCATATTGTATTGCATCATTGTATGTTGCTGTAGGGTCGTATAAATCTCTAAATCTACTGTGTCCACTATGAACTCTGTTCACGCTTTTAATCTTTGAAACATTTTCACTTACTGTAATTGGAAATATGCTGTAATCTTCAGCTGTAATCATTCTATCCTGTGATGCAAAATATCTTGGAGCATTTACTTTTATGCTTTCTAAACTTTCTCTTTCACTTGCATTAGTAACTATGGATTTTAGACTACATGTCATTGTAGCAGTATGTGTATTAGCATCATTCCCTACATAATCAAACACTATTGAAGTATCTCTAAAATTGTTTGGATCAAGTGTATAATTTTGATTTAATCCTACTCTGTACCATACTCTTATAAGACCTCTAGGAACATTTCCAAAATTACCATCTCCAAATACAATACTTACTTGATCATTCTCTCTACTTGCTACTGAATATATGTTCCTAATATTGTTGCTGGTTGCATTAAAAATAGTGCTTGCACCAAACTGTCTATCTACTCTAGTCCAGTTTTGTTGTACTTGTCCAACTTCATTAATTGTTTGAACCCATAGCTGTGAATTTGCTACATTGTCAACGTTAATATCCAATACCATATTAGGTAATCCTTCAACAATATTAAAGTCTTTGTACTCCAATGTTCCTTGTTTAAATCCAACAAAAAAACCTGTGTTAGCACTAGTGATGCCACTATTGTCATCTTTGTATAATAAGTCTACTACGGCATAAGGATCAGGTGTTTTTTCAGTAAGTGTATTTGTTGTAGTATTAGCACTTACACTATGAAAGCTAAATGTAGCTGTACGATTATTAATATTGTTTTCAAAATTTCTTACAGCAATATTGTTTACACTATTTGTTCTATATATTGAATTGGTTACGCCTCCCGAAGTAAACTGACTAAATGGTGAACCAAATTGACTACTGGTTTGAAAAATACTGTTCATTATTGCTAAAAAGTTTTGGCTACTGTTTGGGTCTGTGGTGTCGTCAAATTGTACAGTGGCGTTTGCTAGGCTATTACCTGCCGCATCAAATATATTTTCTGTTGTTAAAATACTATCTATTTTTAGATATCCACTGGCTACAACATTTCTTGTTGGCGTGTAACCTAAAAATTCTGCAATACGTAATGCACTTTCTCTACGTTCTGCTGTACTTAAAAAATTTTCTCTACTTGCTAGGTCACTTCTAAATGCAAGATTATGACCTAAAAATGCCATTAATTCTATTAAACTTACAAATTCACTTGAGTTAATCCAATCGTTGTAATTTTCAGGATAGTTTCTATTGATGTAGTCTACCATTGCATTCCTGATATTTTCAAAATCATATGCTTGAAAGTTTGCTTCAGAAAAACTTTCGTATACTACACTAAAGTCTTCTGCTGAAAATAAACTACTTTGTCTTGCGCCTTGTGCCATTATTCATCACCTGTAAATTTAAGAAACAGTTCTTCTGCTGTTCCTGTGTCTATATATTCTAATCTTACTTTTACTTCAATACTATGATCGTCTGGCTTGTTGACTAGAGTTTCTAATACATTCCATCTAGGATCGTTATTTACAATTACATCTACATCTTGTTGTGCGGCTGTTATTGTTTCTAAGTCATTGGGTTCAAATACTAGTTCTGGAAGAATACTTCCAAATTCAGGATTCATAACTCTTTCGCCTTTTCTTGTATTGAAGTGATTCATAAGATCACGTTTAGCTATGTCGATATCCTCCAATTGTCGACTGCCTATTGTTTCACCGATACTGCTATATCCTATGTAAGTTGCCATACAAGTATTTATTGTAAAATTAAATACTAAGTTAAATCTTTATCGTTGTTTCTATAATATCATTGTTTGTAAGAGATTTTGTTATTGTAAGTTGATTTGCGTTTCCAGTTGAGCCTAATGTAAAGTCATATAGATGCTGTATAATTGATCCGTTTACTTTAACTTCTAGTTTTTCGATTGGTGTCATACTAGGTTGTGCATTAAGTGTGAATACACTTGAACCACTGTATGTAAAACTTTGTCTTATCAATGTTTGATTGTATTTTTTTACTATATCTCTTTTAATTGATTCAGGAGTAAAAGGCATAAATTTAAGTGTTTCAGCATAATATGCAAACCTTGCACGTTTAAGTTCAGTATCACTTAATAAAAATTTTTCATTTTGATCTCTCATATAAAATATGCCATGTGAACGCATCCAAGTTCTATTCTTATTTTTACCATAGTCTGCAAGTCTTAAAACACTGCTTGCTCTAATACACTTTGCTTGATTTACATTGCTCCTACTAATCATGCTTGCTACTGTATCAAAGTCGTTGTTAAGAATACTTTCAAGTAAACTATATGTACCTTCAATAGCAGTTACATAAAAAAGTTTTCCAGTAATCCAATAATACAAAACTAAACCATCATATACTGTCTGACTAATCTTTTTAATAGGACTTTTTGTAATTTGATTTTTTACTATGCTTTGTTGTGCATTGAATACAGTAGTCCATTTATCATGTGCCTGTTGTTCAGTAATTCCAGTTTCAGTAGAACTTTCACCGTATGCCAATCCATTATAACCATTATACCTTGCAAAGTTTAAAGCAACAAGTCTACAATTATCACTAGCATTTAAATCATTAATATCTTTTTTTGTTGTGTACAGCGTAGTATCTAACACTGTAAAATCTTCCCATACAGTTTGAAAACGTGGTGCAACCGTAGTAAGATTAGCCATCAAACTGTCCTCCTCTTACATTAACATTTTTATTTTCTGTTTTGTATCCGCTTACCTGAGAACTGGCAGATTTGGTAGTTTTTGGCGCAGAATTATTATTATTTTGAATATTTGTCACATCTATATCTTTGCCTGATAAAAGCGAGTCACTACTAGCTTGACTAGCTACTTTTGTTTGTTCTTCAGTATGACCTCCCCAAGGTTCTGCTTCTGGTACTCTGCCAGTAATACTTTGTTTTACACTCCGGTTTGCAGTAATATTATTATTTGTTGTTTTGGTAGCCGCAGTAGCTGGAGGTCCATTAAGATCTATAAGTGCGGCAGTTGATCTGCTATTGCCTACAGCTTTTAAATGATAGTTAAGGTCAGTTGTGAGTTTGATATCTTTTGCACTATGGAGATTAAATTCTCCTGTAGCTGTTTCAAATTTTACACCATCGGTGCCTCTAGCTTTCATATTAATGCTGTCAGCATCAAGCGAAAAGTCTCCACCTACATGTAGATTCATATCATTTTCAGTGTGCATGCTTATATCACCACTGCTATAAATGTCAATTTTACCATCTGAACTTAATTGCACCCAACTGTTTCCTGCTTGATTAATAACATAAACTATACCAGCTGTATCATTAAACAGCATTTGTGCGCCTCCAGCACTTCTTAGTCTTATAAGATTACTGGTGCCTTCTTGTCTTTCTTTATCAGGTGCTAAACTTTTTTCAGTAGGTTTTGATGTCCCGTCATCTAACACCAAACTGTGTCCTTGTGGAGTATTAAATCCAAATACATTACTAGGAGATTCTCTCCTAGGACTACTGCTACTTAATCCACGTACACTGTCAAGTCCAAGTCCTTGTTTTGCTATAGCACCTGCAAGTTCATGTCTTGGTCTAGTATTTTTTTCTTGTTTTGCAACTGGAGTAGTGTCATAGGTAGCACCAATTGTTGATTCTCCGTCAAGGAAACTAACACTATTGTCAGCAATACTACTATTTCTTCCTGTATCAGGAAGTACACCCAGCATTATGCCTTCTTGATCTGTACCAGTAAATGCAACTACAACTTCAGTGCCTGGAGCAGGAGGATGAGAACTCATTCCATAGCTCCTAGTGTGGTCACTTGCTTGATAGTGTCCTCCGTATGGCAATGCTCTTCTTACTCTTACATATTTTTGCTCTTCTTCGTTGCTAGTTAAAGTTTTTCCTAAAAAATTATGACCTATTATATCTACATACAAATAACCTTCATATCTGTCATCAACTATGTTTACTACTTTAGCAAGATAAATCCCTTCATACCTGTTGATACCATTGTTGTTCATCTTGGTAAACTGTTTTGGAACTGTAATAGTTGGATCTGGTTTATTGATTGGCATAATATTTCCTTTTATATATTGCTTGGTAACTTTTTATTTTTTAGTTCTTCTTGCATTTGATTTGCAGTATCTACATCAATACAGGACATATCAAGTATTTTCACATCTGGAAATACCTGTAGTAAACCTTTAGCAAGTCCTTTCTTATTAGCTTTATAGTAGATATTACATTCTTCAAAACTATCAAATTTAAGTGCTTGATTAATTTTTAATTGTTTTTCATTGGTAAGTGGTAATACCACCATTGCTATTAAAAACCATTTCATGTTGTTTCTCCTAGTTTTTGTACCCATTTGGGAGCATTAGCATGTGTGTAAGTTTTCCTAATAGGATCAAATTCACCGCCCCAAGAACCTGCTTTACCAGGCACATTATCTATATGAAATCCGTTATTACCCATGTAATTGTTTCCTGCACCAAAACCTGTCGCACCATATTTTTTTGCAGTTTGTAAATAATTTTGTATTAATGGCACATCAGCTGGATTGTCAAGTGTTAAAATTCTCCCGCTAGCATTTTTTAATCTTACATCCGCGGCACGACCATTATCATGTCTTGTACTACCAGTCCTGTTTACTCCTAGTACTCCCTCACTAGGTTGTCCCCCACTGTATACTACTACATCTAATCCTGTTTCTGTTGCCGCTTGTTGTAAAATATTTTTAAGTTCTGGTGTAATTGGTTGATTTCTAATACCTGATTGACTTTCAGTTACTGTGCCTGTTGCACCGCCATCTTGCACTTCACCAAGCTCAGGTCCTGTAATACTTTGAATAGGATCATTTTTTTGCACTTCAGCATCTGCAGGACCGTCTATTCCCATAAATCTTGGTGCTTGCATGTAAGCTTCACTGTCATTTACTTCACCACTTAACAGATCTTCAATGGTCAAACCTATATTGGTATTCAAATCTCTAAATGCTTGCAACTGCATGGTAAATTGACCATCACTATATGTAGCTTCAACATTAAACACTCTATACAAACCAATTATACCAAAGTTTTGATCATTCACATCCATCAATCCAGTTTCTTCATTTGGATAAGTTGGAAAATTCATGTTAAGGAAATAATGCATTCCTCCCTTTTCATAATTAGCACCTTGTAGATCAGACTTTGATCCTTTTGGTCTTCCTAGCCAATATGGGTCTCCTTTTATTTGCATCACTTGGTTTGTTAAATCACCCAATGTATTGAGATTAATTTCAACTGCACCTAACATCACTGCGCCTGCATCTTGATTATCTGGACCATTTGTAGCTTTACTGTTTATAATATTTTGTTCAAATGTCAAAGGCACTAATTCACTTTCACGAGTAAAATTATTTTTCAATTGATCTTGTGAAATGTATCTTTCTTGTAGTCCTATATCGTCTAACTTAGAATTTGCTTTTGGTAATGCATCATAAAGTTCAGATTGTTTTGCTCTAAGAACTTTACCTTCCATAGCATTTCTACGAAGTGCTTCGTTATTCATTACAATATCTCTTTTTAGCATGTTATATGCTTCCATACCATCTAAACCTGTAATATTATCTTTTTGTGTTTGTAATTTTCTACTCCTTGCTTGTAGTGCTTGTCTTTCGTTATTATTTTCTGCAACTGCATTCAATTGAAGACTGTATTTTTCTCCAGGACCACCAGTACCTGCAAATGATACACTTCTCGAAGCAAGTTTACCACCATTCAATGCTTGTAATTGAAAAAACGTATTTTGTAGTGAAATATCTAAATTCAAAACTTCCGTATTCAATCCAGTAAATGTGTAATCAAATCTCTTTCTAAGCAGTCCATTTCGTAGTATCTTTTTTATTCTATCTTTCTGTAATTTAGAATCAGTAATTAATTTAAGGTAGCTGTCAGGGTCATGTATTACATTTGGTTCTAAGAATTCTTTCAAATCATATGTAATAATATTTTGATATCTTTTTGTTCTTACATCATAATGTCCATACTCTGTTTCAGAATCAAACACAAACCATTTACTTAACTCTCTAAAAGATGCGGCTTTTGCTTCACCATCTTCTGGATTATCTTTATGGAAACCTCCTGCTCCATCAGGAAGTTTTCTCATGTTTGTTGTGTGTAAAATTGCCACAACTATACAATCACTAACCGCTGTACCTTTATTGAAGGAAAATGTAAGTTGTCCGCCCGCTCCTTTCACGCTAGTACCTTTAAATGTATTATCTCCTGATGAGGATGCACTAGCAAAGGCCCAGGACTCAGTATCCTTCCAACTGGTTTTAAAAAAATATTCATCTGGTATAGATTGAAAATTTGTAGAAAAAACTCTTTCATGTTCTTGTTCTTTGATTCTTTCCTGAAACTTTGTTAGAAATTCACCAAATGTATTTGCTACTATATTTCCAGTGTCTTGTTTTAGATGCAGTTGTTGTATCTTGAATGCATCTAATTTGGTTTCTACCAAATCCATTCTGTAGTTAGTAGCACCATCAGCATAATCAAATGTAACGCCTGTGGTTGTACACACATAATAATAAGGCCCTACAACATTTTCAGTGGTAATATTATCTTTTGTTCCAATAAATTTTAATTCTAATAAGTATGCGGCTTTGAGATGATTTTCAATTGTTAAACGTCTAGCCGCTTCGAGAATTCTATTAAAGTATGTTGCCCCACCAGGTTCAATTAGATTAAAACTAAAATAATTTGCATATCCATGTCTATCTTGATTCTTTTTAAATGCCAAAGTAAGTGAGTGATTAACAGATCCAATATTAATTTCACTTTCAACACCACTTTCTGCAAGCACTACTACTCTATTGTTGTCAGGACTAATCAACTGTTCAAACCTATGTGCTTCTTGTGGATGGCACATCATTAACTTCCATTTATAGGTGTACGTATCAAATTGATTTAGTACATTATCTAAGTACATGTTTTTGATTGCCATTAGTTTGCTCCTGATGGCTTAAATGTTTTGGGTGCAACTAGTTTTATACCAGATTTAAAATCCATTATGGGATCTTTAATTACGTCTCTATTATAGTGAACAAATACCCACCAAAGACTGGGTGATCCATATAAATCATTTGCAAGTATATCAGGCCGTCTTTCATATTTAGGTTGAAGTATAAAACTCAAAGTTTTTTCTGACAGCGTCTCTCTAGTCAAAGGAGGATTATACAAATCTAAATATTTACTGTTTAAATTTGTATTTGCATAGTTACTGTTGTTTTGATAGTTTGACTCCATTAAATAAATCCATCCTTGTATAAATCTCCACTCATAAATTTTTTCACACTAAAGTTATTTTTTTGTTTAGATGGACTCATTTGTACTAGCAACCCAATAAAAATATTCATCACTACTGGTACTTGTACTCCATTAATTAGTTTGAGATCTACATTACTATCGTAAGTTGTACTAAAATTTTCTACTAGTACTGGTACATTGTTAAATTGTGTGGACCCAAATGCATTGAATCTCAACACAGGCGGTGGCGTACCTGGTCCAGGTGACCCAGTTTCATTTAATCCAAAAAACATTTTTGTAATTCCTCTGAGGAAATGCAATACGCCTAAGGTATATTCACCTTCTTGTTGTGTTGTACTTGCAAAAGATGTATTAAGTTGTATACTTGGGCTAGGAGTATTTCTATATACATTAAATGTATAGTTAGTATGCGTCATATCATATGTTGAATAATTTGCACTTGCACTATAAGTAATATCTGGTTGTAATGGAAAAATAATGCCTTTTGTTTGTCGTAGCACACTAGCAGGACCAGAAAAATAAAATTGAGTAGAGCCTGCGGCTCCACTAAACGATGGAGGTCCTTGTCTTCTTAATCCTTGTGGACTAAAAGTTAATTTAGCTCTATTGTCAGCTAGCACCGGCATTTAAACGTTTTCCTATAAAATTGTATACACTGGCATTTATACTGCCAAAAAATTCTCTGAACTTCATCATTTTTTGATTTTGATCTAGCTGTGGACTTTGCATGGCTGTTCTAAAATCCGTAGCACTCATACCACCTTCTTGTATTGGCACTTCATAAATGTATGCTCCTTGATCACTAGGCACCATTTCAGCACCTGGTTCATAATCTCTTAAGAATCCACCACGCTTTAATCTGCCTGCATCTTTTGCACTAAACACCAGCACAACTGCGGTGCTATCAGGATTTTTTCCTGTTAGTTTAACGTCTGGTCTATAAGGTTGTGTTTGTACAATTTTGTTTTCTGGAATACCAAACATTGTATTCATAATCATTTTCTTTTCTTCAAACGTAAAAGGATCACGTTCTACAGTTGCAGTTTTGCTAACTGTGGTTGCAATAAATACATTGTCGGAGCCAAATTGCTCTACTAAGTCCATATAAACTTTGTGATGACCCTTATGCATAGGCTGAAATCTACCACCATAAAACACAGCAATATCTTTTGCTACATCTTCGTTAAGTTGTGTATATCTCATTGGATTCTCCTATAGTTATATTTATTGCTGTAATCTATGCGTAGTTATTGACACAATGTATATTTGAACATATACTACTACAAAGTAAGGAAATGTAATGAGAAAACAAAAATATCTTAACAACAAAGACATGTTGAAAGAAATACACAAAAGCAAATTAAGCTATTGTAGTCTAGTTGACGATGATTATTCAAGATTTGATGTTATTGTAGAATCAATAGATGAAGTAGATAATCCAGAAATAATACAGCAAGCACAAGAAAACAGAGCACATCAACTTAGCCAACAAGCATATGAAAATGCTTACTACGAATGGTATCAAGAAAGCACAAGAAAAGCTAGTCAAAAACCTAAGCAAACCAATTACAAAATTGATCCAAGTACCATTGATCCAAAAAGTTTAATATTTAGATTAATGACATTTGAACATGTTCCATTAGAGCCTGGTAGAAAAAGCAAGCCAAAAACCACGGCGGATCATCATGCAAAGTGTAATTTTCCTCCTTTCAAACACCTTGCTTACAAAGAAGGCAAACTAACAGAAGTAGTGCGTAGTCATTGGGAAGGTGGATTTGACAATGGTAAGTTCAATACACAACATGGCAAAATATCAAATAACTTAGCAAAAATGTATATAAAATTATGTGAACGTTATAGCATGCGTAGTAATTGGCGTGGATATACTTATGTAGATGAAATGCGTAGCCATGCACTACTACAACTAAGTCAAATTGGATTACAGTTTAACGAACTAAAAAGTCAGAATCCATTTGCATATTACACAGCGGCTGTAACAAATAGTTTTACTAGAGTGTTAAATTTAGAAAAACGTAATCAAAATATTAGAGATGATCTGCTACAAGAAGCTGGTCAGATGCCAAGTTGGACTAGACAGATTGAACATGAAATGGCAGAACGTGCCAAATGGGACGAAGCGGCAGACAAAGAACGCAAAGAACATGGTTACAATGTATAGGTTGACAACACTTATACAAGAAGTTACAATAAGCTAAGTTTAAACTCTGCGAATGGAAATCCATGACGTTTTTTAATAATGCCGCTTGTTTTACAGACATACACTTTGGAAATAAAAACAACAGCAAACAACACAACAAAGATTGTGCTGATTTTGTAGATTGGTTTATCGAACAAAGCACAGACTG
>MDTC01181157.1_pt1 | contig 12068 bp, 10 predicted proteins | sample 811181 | NCBI WGS metagenome assembly MDTC01 (sample SAMN05326644, study PRJNA326480) | marine metagenome | isolation source: seawater | place: Pacific Ocean: North | collected 2011
CACACTCCCCAAGATCTGTGAACTCTGCACAGGTTACAGGGCTTAAGGAAACACAATTCGACGGTTCGGACCAGGCACACACGGCTGGATTTGCCGAACAACAACGGTGGCTATCCGAAGGACATGGGCAATTGGCGGAGGCAAGGGTGAAGAATAATACGATAAGGAGCCCACACATTTGTGTACACATATAGAAATAAAACACCACGTTTACAGAATAAACATATTCCCTGTATATTCAGGGTTAAACAGCGGAAACGACAGCAGTGCACCTACGGAACAGAGCCCTACGGTTGTCATATACTCCAGTAGTTGGCGACGTATGCGCCCGCGGCGATGTAGTGGAATGGAAATGGCAGGAGGACTGTCATGGCACAGAGGTGGGTATATTTGTGGAGGAACATCCCGACGCCCATGCATACCAGTGCGGGGAAGTGTGGTCGAGGGCGGTACCCGCAGATCTCGCAGCGTTGTGTGCCCGAGACTCGTTGCCATTGCAGGAGGCAGTTTCGGTGGACGAAGCCTACGGACCCCTTGCACAGACAGTGGGAGGTGGTGGTGCAAGGTGCGTAACAGATGCGACATATCATCCTAACAATCGGATGTTATAATATATACACCAACTCAGTAGAATTTGTAATGTGAAAAAGGTGTCGGCGACCAACCCTGCGATAGAAAAGGCAAGCAATCCGTATTCTGTGGGGGAGGGGTGTTCGATAGACGCAAAATACCACACGAGAAACGAAAACCCTACGATGGCAAACACATCCGCAATTTGAGCTAATTTCATTTAGGTGCGATGGAGTAGTATATATAATGGTAGTGTTGTGTAAAATGTCACATCAGGGTGGTGCAAGTCCGGGTGGTGCAAGTAAAACCCGAACACCGCAACCAGGAGCATATGATCAACAACAGGGACGAACTATTCAAAAAGGGCGATTCGATATTAATGTGAATCCACAGAGAGTACCCAACAGCCCAAATGGCTCACCAAGTATGTATCTACCAAATGAAAGCTCACGGGAGGCGGATCATAGTACATCGTCGCCCAAACCACGTGTCTCCAAGTTTGTCCAGAATTAATACACCAGGAATGTCTGATGATCAACGTAACATGGATGATAGGCTAAATCGTATTGAAATTAAAATAGATATGCTGTTGAAGGCTGTTGCAGCTGCTGGCAATACGGTTGCTGGCAATACGGTGACAACCAGTGGGAGAGACTATTGGCATCTGCGACTTGCTATTTAACAGGGGGTTGATTCTACAAATGATCCGCTTTTTGACGGGTGTCGCTACGGGTTGGATGTTGGCACGGTCGCCTCCAACGCCTGCGGAGGTGAAGGGTTGGGTGGATCAGGCGTATGCTTTTTTGCAAGGGTTGGTACCGAAGGAAGATTGACGATTTGGTGAAACAGTCGCATGCGTTGTTCGAGGTTTTGTGTGAGGCGTCGGAGTTTTTGGTTGGTCTGTTTAAAGTCTTTGCGGAGTACGCGCCATTTGGCGAATTTGGATTGTGCACATCTGGATTCGTACTCGAGTATTTCGATTCCGTCTTCGATAAAGGTTTTGGCTTCGTAGGCGTGGTGTGTCTCTTCCATGTCACGGTAGACGCGTACTACTTGTTTGGCGGCGGAGAGTACGGGTTCGGAGTCGTCGACGAGATCTACTTTGTCGCAAAAGTACTCTTTGGTGGAGTGAAGGAGTTGGTTGGCAGTGTAGGAGGTACCGTAGTAGATGATGGGCAGTGCTGCCACATAATACGCCATTTAATATACAGTATGTATGGTTATACTTAATAGGTTCTTCTGCGTTTATGATGGTTCCTCAAGGCGTCAAAGAACATTGTGAGGGCTTTTCGGTAGGCTTGTTGTAGCATCATGCCCCCGTTCGTTGACGTGTATTGCCTGTTTTCATTGGGACAATTGAGTTTCGCTGCCACCAGGTTGAAGAATGCTTCCTGGGTGTGCTTTGGGAGCGTGGCGAGATCTCTGTAATCTCGGTTGAACCATAATTTTAAGACGGGACCGGGATGTTTGCGAGTGACGTCCATCCAGCACTGTTTGACCGCGGTTTTCAATGGAGGGCTCATCAAAAAGTAGGGATCCTTGTTGGTAGACTCTTGCACGACACTTTTCACGATCTTGTCCACGCGGTCGTTTGTAGGATTTAAATATGTATCCTGAATCTTCTGAAAATCCTGTGTATACGAGTCGTCCCTTTTCATGGCTTCTACTGCCTCTGGGTCCTTTTGCATCTTTATAAAGGATAGGTCAATAAACTTGTTGTTTCCAGAAACCCCCCTGGATAGACCAAATAGTTGTCTCCGTGCACTGCCTAATGAGGCTTTTGACTTCCCTTTCGGTGAAGCGGATGGAGAATCAGGTGTGGTAAGGAGCGGGTTTGTTGTTTGAGCTGTTCGACGGGTCTTAGTCTCACCGCCTGTCCTCGTAACCTCACCGTTCGCCAACGCGTCCACACGCCTATTCTTCTCCATTATTATGCGAAAAAGTCGTTCTGCTTCCGGCTTTAAAGGGTATTTATTGAGAGTATTGTTTAATGCATCGTTACCTCGGTTACTTGAGTTATATTTTGTCATTATATATGATATCAGTTGGCGTGTGTTAGATACATTATTGAATGATGAGTTGGAGGGTGGTTGGGTCAAGGTGTCGTTGGAGGATTGTATAGCTCTTACCAGTGATGGTATATCTAACCTGACTCGTTTACAATATCGATTTAACCGGCGGTATAATTTTTTTTTCCGGCGGATCTTGATTTCTTTATTGATTCGACGTACGGCGTTACGTATGACTCGGTCTGTGTGGGATATATTAACCAGCGCGTCCCGTGCGTATGCGCTGCCTGTACAGAAATCAATGAGGTCTGACGAGACGTGCAGTTGTTTCGCGATGGTGTCTTCGAACGAGGGTCCATCGCTTTTTTCAGCAACAGAGAATTGCCTCGTTGCATTTGTCCTTGATGCCATTTCGTATATGAGTAATGAAACTTATAGTGTAGTGTGTCGAAGAAAAAAATCGTGGTATATAAGCAACGGTTGCCACTAGTAAATGGAATCGAAGACTCCTATGAATGTTGAACCAGTTGAAGTGTCTTCTGCAGAGTATACACGACGTGTGTTGTTTGAATGCAACGCGTCTTCGTCGGAGCTGAGCAGTGGTAAGATTGTGCGCGTGTCGAACCCTTCCCAGGTCTTTGTCCCCGCGAAGGACGTGTCGCTGTCTCCGGAGGCGGCGGCGGATTGGGACAAGCGTGATTTCTCCAACGCGATTGTGACCGAGGTGAAGCTTCGCAGCGTCTCGTCCAACTGTCCCGAGCCTGTCACGATTGGCATGAACTTGTTCGAGAACGGTGTCGATCTGGTCAACACCGAGGGCTGGCTCTTCGCGCAGCCGCCGAGTGATATGTCTACAGAGCACGTCCACGTGGCGGACAATTACCTGAACATGACAACGGTCTTGCCCCACGAGCGTCAGCGCCCCAACGAGGTGATGTACCACCCGGATATGGGAAAAATGAAGGCATCGCAGATTACAAAATACGGGCATTTGACGATGGATACGTTATGGGACAATATCGTAGCCTTCCCGAATGAACCTTATTACTTTGTGGACAAGGATCATGTTGTGTGTAAGATCGTCAGTGCCAATTGGGACAGGCTAGGGATTGAGCCCGAGCATGAGGCTGTGCAGGAGGGGCGTTGGGTCAAGCTGTCGTCGGAGGTGGTGAACCAGTGTATCGACCAGCTGCAGTCGAATGTCATCAGCAAGATGCCGCTGACTTCCTTCTCCAATCTGGGGGCGCGGTTTTCGGCGAATGTGTCGGACGGTGGCGAGTACAAGGTGGTGGCGGAGATGAGCATTAAATATAAGTTTCCATAGATTTAAAAGAGTTGTTCTACTATATGTCTAGGTATGATTAGATCCCCATGGGCGTCCGTGAATTCCGGGTTGATAATCGGCAGTTCTCCTTGTTGTATGAGCTTGATCACGGTGCTGTGCTTGACGGGAAGGCGGATATGTTGATCCTCGATGTACTTTCCGAAACGTTCGAGTTTCAGATTGTTCAGCGTGGCAGACAGCTTGAATATGTTTTCGGTAGTCATATGCGCGTGGATAGGTGTTTTTGCGAAATTGCCTTTCACCAGACGAAAGTGCGTACCTACACGGTTCATGGTGTCGAAAGGCGTGCGCAGCGCATACGTATTGATTGGATTATCGCCCTCCCAGTTGCATTTCTCGAACAGTGCAATCTTCTTGGTGTTTGACATGTTCTCCACGTCAACGTAATCATTTTCGTTCAGGCAGTCCGCAGCGATGACGCTGTCGGAGGATACTGTACGGTAACCCATCAGCGGGCTGATATGTACAATGCCTTCCTTGTGGAACGCGTGATTGTAAAAGACGTAGTTGGTGGTGTTGCGCAAAAACATGTTGGTAAACACGTGTTCTTTCAAGTCGCGTGTCCCCATGATTTCAGCGATGCGTTGACACTCTGTCAGCGTCTGAGCCTTGTTGTTGTTCTCGTACGCTTGCTTGGGGGTGGATGCAACGTTCTCAAACGGCATGTGTGTGTCTACGATCGTATAGCGCTGGTTGCATTGGGTACCGATGTCGTCGATGGACGATACGTTGTAGATCCCAGCGCTTGCTTGCATGTCTGGTAAGGTCACATTGTCGAATGTACCCCCTTCAAAGATGGCGCGACATTGGTAGGCGTGGGGGTGCATCCACATAATGTCTTTTTCAGAGAGTGGGTAATCAGGATGCACAGCAACGACAAGTCCCTTATAGATATCGGTGCCGTATTGCATCGAGACGTCGTGGTCTTTCTCAAAGTTGGGCAGCAACTTCAAGGAGACGACCTTACTCGATTTTATCAAGTGGTTCCATATGTTGTCCGCGTATTTCTGCAGGTGGGCGGGTATCTTATTGTCATAGCGGGATTTCAATGCTTCCGTGTACATTGTGCTCATTTATTAGAAAAAATACCTGTGGTTTATAGGTAACGAACGTTGTTCACACAACAAACTTTTTCATGTATATATACGATGCAGTACTCCGTAAACCATGTCGTTCGTCCGTGCTCCCGTGAAAGAATCTACTTCGCACTTTTTACTAGAGATGGTGCCCAACCCCGAGGTGCGTGTGTCTGCTGAGCAGTTGGCGGCACAGAAGGAGGTCATTTCGAAGATCCATGCGGCGGGTGCCGATCTCTTTCGCCCCAACCCGGCTGTGGATATTAACGGACAGATGAAGAGTCGCCAGCTGTACAATCGTAGCGTCAAGGTCTCGGACATGCTGACCGCGATGAACCAGTACGACCTAGTGTTGCGTGCGCACATCAAGGGCGAACAGACGGGATGCGCCCAGTTCTTGCCCGGTCAGTTGACCTCTGGTGCCACCGAGTCGCCCACCGGGTCCTTTTCGCTGGTGAAGCGCGGGAATTACATTGCCAGTGTCGATTTTGCTTGACGTTGACGTTTTCGGGGGTTGGTATTCTCGATAACCTCGGCGATTTCCTCCGGTTCGGGTAAGATTTCCACAGGCAGCGACGCGTTTTGCAGCACGCCGGTGGAGTACCGTTCCCATGTGATGACCCCTGCCTTGTAGAGAAACGTCAGTTCTTCCGTGGACGAAAACGGGGACAGTGGAAAATGTATTTTAATCTGATAGCGTTGTTTTGCCGCATAAATATTTTTACTTAGTTTCACTTTTTTGGGGTCAAAATAGATCCGCTGGTATAAATCTGTCTCGATCATCTCCAATTTTGACTGCCACCACATAATGGTCTGCCGGAACAGCTCTTGCACCCCTTCCGTATCACTACGGTACATGCTGTCGCCAATCAACAATGACCGTGGTACGCCCAAGGTCGAACAAATCTCTTCTTGCGTCACTTTATGAATCTGAACGATATCCGGTCGACCTGTATATTCTGGTGTGTTGACCAATTTTTGTCCGAGCGGCAGTTGAATCACGTTTTTGAGGCTCCTCGAAGCACGTGCATTGTTTTGCTGTTCATCGTACAGCTGTTGCTGTTCTCGTAATACACTTAACTCGTGCTGATTACGGTTGAATCTCTGTTTTTTCGCCTCTGCGTTCGCAGCTTCCGTTTCGTCTGCAAAAAATCCGAAATCTACGCCTTCTTTCGACTGCATCCCTTCTGTGATTTCGGAAAAGTAGGTTGGATCCACCTTTCGATCTTCCATGAACGCACACGAATCGCGCAATCTGCTGAGATATTTCAGTTTTGGCATGACTTTGGACGCCAATGACGTCAACCGACCCGAAATCGGATCAAACCCAAAGTTGCCGTAGACGATGGCGTCTCTTCCCGTCGCTTCGTACTCGCGTGTTTCGTAATTATAGCGTATACGCATCAGCGAAGGGTGCAACGTACACGGGTATTTGCGTTTCGCCTCGTCGACTTTGAACTCGACTACGACAAATCCGAACGCCATCAACTGGTCAATCGCATCCTTGGTGAATATGGTCCAATATGTCTCAAAGGTGTCTCGAAACTCATGTCCAATGTCTACCTTTTTCTTGTTTTTGATGAACTGCACTCCGTTCACGAGCAAATGGTCCGCAATCAGCTGTTTACACATGTGGAATAGTCCGTCAGTGTGGTAATTGTGCCACATCGTCATAAGTGTATGGTTGTGCACGAACGTTTCCATCCTTTGTGGAGACCGGCGTGTGTATATATACCGTCGTACACGCACAAATGTACGACGAGACCTTGTATTACAGTGGCGCATGGAGCTGTATTGGTGGCGCTGCGTTGTTGGTCTTTGCGCTCGAACTTGGCAAGTATATCTCCTACGTGGAGAAACGTAAATGAGGTTTGTGTCCCAGTTGATTCCGTTCTGGTGGGTTGTGCGTACCGTGGACGCATTTATACCATTTTTAACGACATATATTAACTCTATCCTTTTTGTACTCTATGGTGTGGTAGCTGGTTCGGTGTATGTGTTGGACTGTTACCCAAAATGGCAGGCGAAATTGATAGCCATGGGCACGGACCGCGCGGTGGCGAACACTCTCGTGCTTGGCGAGTGGCTGACATCGGTCTTTGCATCTATGGTGTCCGTATATTGGTTTATTCCCACGCTCTTCTTACCACATTGGTTTGTATTGATGGCGGTTATCACCGCAGCATGCCATTTGGGGTTGATTTATGCGTGGGAGTCTCACTATAGTTCCCTGTTACGTCAATATGACATGCATCTGGATGACTCTATTTGAGATACAAACGCCCATTATCGGTGTAGAAGAGTTCGGAAACCCATTCGTAATCGATCCCATACCACAACAAGAGTTCGTCACCTTCTCGTATATATTTTTTCGACTTCACGTACATATGGTCGATGGGTAGACTAACATCATATACATGGTCAATGACGGTAATATTCGCGTCTAAGGGGTCTACAGTGCTTACAACCACTGCAATTCTATCGTAGTTATTTAAATCTGCATCCATTGTCAATACGTCCTCAATATTCATAGAACCATATAACTTAATATTCATTTTATCAATTTTATCAAGTTTGATACTAATGTTGGATATCACTTCTGTAATATTCTTGCCTCTGCCAATGGGTACTGCTTTATATTGAACACCACCAAACCTACCATAGAGTGTAGAAGTATCCATCCCCCTGGGGTTATGTGTATAAATATATCCCTCATAAATACCAGGGTCGTTTGCGAAGCCCCACATTGTATTATAAGGATCCTGTATAGTTGTTTGTACGCGTACTAGTTTTGGTTTGATATGGAATGTTTCAATCACACGATGCGCAGATATAAGATATGGCAGGTGGGCGTCGTCAATCTTGTTTATTGATTCATTCTTGTCGTTTTCATGCTGTAGCAACGTATTGGCTTCGTCGCTACCTTCCGTGATAACTTGTATTGTTTCGCCAAAGGCATATGACAATATTTTATTTTTCTTAATAGCATTTTTGGTAACTATTCCCACGCCATGGTCTGTTCGTGTGAGTTCAAACTTTCTACTATTATCGGTGACGTCGTAGTGAAACTCGCCTACCTGATCTAGTATGTCGTCACGGAACACAATACGCGGCTCCGGTTTGGTCGGCATTGCAAAGGTATCGTAATATTTGTTACCAATCACACAAACCATGTGTGACCCAATTTTTTTCGCGTCTGATTTCATGGACGGTTTGTATGGAGTTCCAGTTTTATTAAATTTTGCAAGTAACGCTTGACTACAATAATAGCCATATTCGAAAGGGGACGTGATACCGTCGTCCGCATGCTGAACCATGCTAATATGGTAGGGTGTTTCAGCGCCTCGAATCCAGTCATTCATGGACCCCTTTGCCGTGGCGGAACTCAACTTGACAGTATTCTTTAGTCCTCTGAACGTCGAAATCCATTGCGCGATTGCCCATAATGATACCATCCAGTAGGCTTGATCAGTATCTTCCATATATTGAACGGTTTTGTTTACGTCATCGTCGGATAGACCCTGTGCAATTATTTCAGCAATGCTTTCGATTTCTTTGTCAATAGTAGGGTCATTTTCTGTTGTATCGTCAGTATATCTGAGTAACATACCCGCCCTGCAATATTCGTACAAACGCCTTCGTTCGTAGCTACCTGGGTCAGCATTTGCATACTCCGCAAATGCACTGTTGATCTTCCGTAGATATTCCAATTCCCAATTTTCTTTCCATGGTGGAGGGGTTACAACGAGGAAAAACCAACTCCAGATGGCACAAAAATTGTAAAATGTGGACGGATATTCTACCCGTGTATACCCAAGCTTTTCCATCAGCCAGTAGTATCCCCCAAAGTGTTCATTCTCATATTTGTCAACCCATACAACGGTATACCGGTCCGATGATCCCACCTCCGACTCATCCTCCGAATCTGTATCTGAATCGTCCTCCGAATCTGTCTCCGAAGAGAATGTTTGCAGTTTGGACTCATTCGGCGGATCTTCGTCTGATGAGATGTCATCAAAACCATATTCGACTACATCGCCTGATAATGAGCCATCCAAATCATATTCTTCTGCATCTTCGTCTGATAAGGTGTCATCCAACATATCGTCTGCATCTTCTTCTGATTCTGTGTCATCGCCCAAACTCAACTCATCCGACTCGCTCTCCAACATATCATTCGTCTCCGGAGCATTTTGCACGTTGGAACGCTTACGTTTGCGGGTCTGGACACGTCGAATGATGAAGTTTTCTTGAATATTTTCGGCGGATCCGCTCACTCGCTGTATCAACGCGGCTTGGTCTTGTTCCGGAACCCCTGCGGACGTTAGTATCTCTTGATATCCAGCCAATGTAATGGTCAACTCGTTTCCGTCGTCGTCTTCGATTATACCATGGTCACACGGGGTACACCCTTCCGGATATTGCAGCGGCTGTACTCGAAAGTTAAACCCAAAATTGCGACACACTGCTTTATCTCCCCGCGGGTGGTAGTCTAATGGTGTTGTGTTGGACGGACAACAGGTATATTTGATTCTACCATTCTCTGAAATTAATTTCCCGGTGTGTTTGCGACATCCAAATGTGCCATAATTTGTGATCGAACTGTACAGACTTTCGCAACGCGGGCAATACATATCGGGGCGCTGCATTTTGCAGGTGTACGTATGTTATTTATACTAGATGACGTAATCTGTACAACCCTTGCTCGAACGAACCGTTGAGACAGTATGCGCCACGCTCTACGATGGTTTCGTTCAGCAAGACGGATCCACTGTTGATGATGTACATTCCACGAATATCCCAGGTGGGAAGTTCGTCTTGGACGTGTACGATTACGACGTCCATATAGGTCTGTAAAATATGATGAGGCGTGGAAAGACCCGACGTCCAAACGTCACGATGACCGAACCGCACCACGGAAACAATGGGGCTGTGTCCGTACAGTATAAGCATATACAATGAAAGAAAGTATCCTTTATATTACCAATTGCCGTCTAGAACGTCTATCGCGTGCATCCATTGACAAGCCCTGAGCATTTCTGAACTGACCTCGCGTTCTGCCCAAGCGTCCACATCAATGGCTTTCATAGTCACTTTTTTGGGTTGGATACGAGTCTTGTAGGTGTTGGCGTACTCCTCCTGGCAATGGATTTGGTCTTCCGACGCCCGAGTGATTCGACCGTTTGCCCACGTTTGACCACCACAGACGTGGAACGCGTGGTCGCCGTAGACTGTACCGTCGACGTCAATATTATGGGCGAACACTATAGAAATGCCACGCACGCATTGTGCTTCCATGCGAGCGGACAGCTGTTGCATCTTGTACTTGTAATGGTGGTCTATATCGAGTGCACGGGTGGCAGCGGTGGGGTTTTTCTTGGAACGTATGAAGGTCACCTTTGACGCAGTGTCCATGAGTACGAAGGCAGTGCAGATGACAACCACCGCGAACACAATGATCCAATGTACGGGTCTGAGCGATTTGACACGCCGTATCTGCACAAACTTGTTTCTACCCCCGCACATTTTTTTATTATTTTGTATTATATATACGTGCATAACTCCAACTAAAGTGAGTACACACACATGGCTACAAACGATGTTCTCAATCTGAGGTCCCTAATGAGTGATGGGATGTGGAAGGAGGTCGAGCGAATATACGATGAAAAACGTGAGTTCAGACAAGCTTATCGTATACAGTTACAACGGTACCAGCGTAGTTTAGATAGTATGTTACAGACACGCACGGGGCGTGATTTCATGCGGCAACGGTACTTTGAGCTCGTCAAACGGAGAGACGAAGCAGAGAAGGACACGAGCTTGACACCCGATGAAAAAAAAGTCCAAGCTTGTTACATCACAAACGGCAAGTATAAAAAGTATGGTCACGGGAAAGTGCTACGAGAGTTACCGTTTGGGTTTCCATATGTGGATACACGCAAGCAAGATATATCCAAAGATATGAGTATTGCCGAAAGTGAACAATTCCCAGAGTTTAGACACAATGTGGATATTTTGAAAGCGTTCCATCTATGTACGTTGGACAAATCGTATACAAAGTACAAGAAGTCTTTGGGCGGAGACGATATTTATACTGTTAGGAAAAAACTTTTGAGTGAGAGAGCCGACGTTGGAAATATCGAAGATCTCGCGAAGGAACTCGGGTTTAGCGCAGAGTTTGGCAAACTCGTTTTAACCGAATTAAAGAATACCCAGGGCAATGCGGTCAATGCTGCAGTACAAGCGGTGGAAAGCAAGTTTAAGGAGTATACACTTGAAGAAGTAAACACCGCATTAGAAGCCGCTCGAGTCGCTGCTGGTAACGTCGCAACCGCTATAACCGATGTTAACCCAGCAGTTAATGCACAAGCCGCAGCCAACGCGGCTGCTCGGGTCGTGCAAGTTGCAAATACCGCTGTCACCGCCGCTCGAGACGCTGTCACCGCCGCTGAAGCCTTTGTAGCCAAAGCGAAAGCCGAATCTGAAGCTGCCGCTGTCGCAGCCGAAGAACAGCGCCGCCAAGCTGCCGCTGTCGCAGCCGCAGCAGAAGCACCAGCAGAAGCCCCAGCCGCAGAAGCACCAGCAGAAGCCCCAGCCGCAGCAGCCCCAGCAGAAGCCCCAGCATACAGAGTCGCACGAGATAATGTAGAAATAGCTAAAAAGTTATTGACAGACGCTGAAGCCGCTGAAGCCAGAGCCAAAGCCGCAGCCGCTGAAGCCGAAGCTGCCGCAGCCGCTGAAGCCGAAGCCGCCGCAGCCGCCGCCAGAGCCGCAGAAGAACAAGCCGCAGCCGTCGCAGCCGCCGCCACAGCCGCCGCCAGAGCCGAAGCCGCAGCCGAAGTCATAGCCAGCGCAGTCGCCGAAGTCAAAGCGAAAGCCGAAGCCGAAGCCAAAGTGAAAGCCGAAGCCGAAGCCAAAGCGAAAGCCGAAGCCGAAGCCAAAGTGAAAGCCGAAGCCGAAGCCAAAGCCGCAGAAGAACAAGCCAGAGCCGAAGAAGAAGCCAAAGCGAAAGCCGCCGCTGATGCTAAAGCCGCCGCTGATGCTAAAGCCGCCGCTGATGCGAAAGCC